>Ga0310695_10000538_pt1 | contig 98122 bp, 77 predicted proteins | sample RumenRJG_04DNA_FD_203882 | JGI IMG/M metagenome (GOLD analysis project Ga0310695, IMG submission 203882) | Bovine rumen microbial communities from Lethbridge, Alberta, Canada - RJG_04 (v2) (version 2) | ecosystem: Host-associated > Mammals > Digestive system > Stomach > Rumen | place: Canada...
CCTCCGCGCTGCCCCTCGACTTGCATGTGTTAAGCCTGTCGCTAGCGTTCATCCTGAGCCAGGATCAAACTCTTCGTTGTTGTATTATCGTTTCTTTCTTTTCAGAAATTTAAAATGAAAACGCAACACTCGACCGAATTTCCAGTTTTGAATCCCTGGCCTCGTTTCAGGTTGAATCTCGTATCTTACTGCCTGTTGTACATCGTTTTAAACGACTTGGAATCGACGGGAACAACTATTACATTGTCCCTTGTTCTCTTGTACTACTCGTTGCTGCAAACATGTCAAAGAGCTATTGTTTAGCGCCACACCAGTGGCGAAAAGCGGTGCAAAGGTACTGCCATTTTTGAAACTGGCAAATTTTTTAGCAACTTTTTTTCATCCAAGTTATTAACATTTTTCGCCAAAAACCACATATCATATTGATTTAAAGCATATTATCGCAAGAAAAAATTTTTCAAAAAAAAGCATCTTTTTTTCCTCAACAGGTGAAAAAGGCGAAAAAATGCCTCTCAAGACGGGTTTGAAAGGGCACCTGAGAGGGGGTCAAAAAAGGCACTGAAAAATAAAAAAAAAGCAGAAAAAAGATAATGCAAGGCAAAACCTTGCATTATCCGACCTCATGATAAGGGATGATGGTGCTTATTGCATCATGCGATAGACGCGGATGCCGATATTGTTCTTGGAATGCTCGAGGTACTTAAACAGGGGCTTGGACTCAAGCATCACCTTGCCTCCCGACATCGAGGCGTCGAGCAGATAGGGGTCTCCCTTGTCATCGATGACAATGATTCCATTGTGTGAAACGTCCAGTCCCTCGGCCCTGGTGACCAGCGAGACGAAGTCACCCGAGCGCAGAGCCGCCTTCACGGCCTTGTCGTTGAGCCACGAGCGCTTGAGGTAAGGGAAGCGGTGGTTGCGCAACTCATGCTTGCGTATTTTCTCGACCATGGCGGTGTCGTTCTTGAGCTGGCGATACTGCCCGGGGTTGTGGGTCATGTAGTCGATGTTCTTGACCATGTGGGTGGCATGGGGCAAGTCGGGCGTGACTTCCACGAGGTTTCCGCGCATGTGATTGTCGATGATCCACTCGCTCATGTAGTGGATTCGGGAAGAATAATCACCCATCACGCCACCACGGTAGCGCACGTTCTCGATGTTGTCGGCATAGTCGCGCCATGAGTAACGTCCCGCCAGGGTGGCACGGGTGAGGGCATACAGGGTTTCGATAAACGTGAGGCAGTCGAGCTCGTGGATATTAATCGTGAGCACTTCCTCGTCGGCCTCAAGGGTGTGGGCGACATAAGGGGTGCCGAGCAGCCGACGCGCGTAGAACTCGACGAGGGCATTGGCATCGGCAAGGCCGCTGTCGTTGCCCTGCCTAAGCAGGTCGTTGATGAGGATGGTGTCGGCGCTGCAGTGGAAACGCATCTGGCTAATCGTAGCGGCTTGGGCCTGGTGCTGCGACGCCTGTCGGGGAGAGCAGGCGAACAAGAGTAATGCGATCAGAAAAAATAACTGTTTCATAGCTATGTGATGATGATTGATGACAAAGGTAGTACAAAAAATTGGTTCCAAGTGGTTCTTCGCCGGTTTTTAAATACACATTATTAAAATAAAAAAGAATTACCGCGTTTTGGAAAAATTTAAACCTCGGGCGGGCTTGGTTGTCTAAAAAAATGTGTAACTTAGCAGGTTGAAAGGAAAATGAACATGAAACGACTGTTTGTCACATTAGTGGCCGTGATGCTGGTCGCCGGCAGCCTGTGGGCCAAGGACGACGAGGTGATTGTCACCCGCCAGCTCACCAAGGGCCAGCGCGGCGCCCTGCCCGAGAAGACGCTCACCGTGGAGATGAAGCGGCTGACGTTCGGGAAAAAGGCCGACGCAGGTCTTGTCGAGGCCATCACCCAGGTTATGGACACCATCGTCCAGGAGGAATACCAGAGCCGCACCTTTGTGCTGCTGCTGGAGCCCAAGGATGATGGAGAGGTCGCCATTGCCGCCCACAACGACGACATCATCACGCGTGGGCACAAAGACGCGACCATCTACCACGGCACGCTGGAGCACAAGCGCCACCACTTCGTCGTGCTCACCAGCCGCGACAACGCCAAGTTGCTGGAACGCACATTCAAGCGCCAGAGCAAGGTGACGTTTGTGCAGGAGTTTGAGTTTGTGGACTTCAAGACGACCCTCTACCCCACCAACGTCATCGGCACGTGGAGTCCAGGGAAAGGGCTACGGCTGCTGACCGTGGCCATCAACGAGAACCCCGACAATGTCGGCACCACCAACAAGGATTAAAACCCAATCAATGATATCACAATGAACGAGAACCCCAAAAACCACCAGAATTATGCGATTGCCATCGGACGCCAGTTTGGCTGCGGCGGCAGGGAGGTGGGTCAGCGCGTTGCCCAGCTGCTCGACATCAACTACTTTGACAAGCAGCTGCTGCTCGAAGCCTCGAAGGCGAGCGGCATCCACCCCGAGATGTTTGAGGCCGCCGACGAGCGCACGCCCAAGTTTTTCCCCAGCCTGTGGCCCCTGAACCTGGCGATGGCGGGCTCCACCTTTGTGGGCGAGGCATCGACGACCGAGGACAATGTGTATAAGGCACAATGCCAGGTGATGAAAGAGCTGGTGGACCGCAAGTCATGCGTCATCGTGGGACGCACCGCCGACTATGTGCTGCGCGACTACTGCAAGGTCATCAGCATATTCCTGCATTCCCCGATCGAGAACCGGGTGAAGCGCATCATCGAACGTGGCGACTGCGACACACGCGAGGCTGCCGAGAAGCGCAGTTACAAAATCAACAAACTGCGTGCCGAGTACTACAACTTCTACACCGACAAGCTGTGGGGCCATGCCGACAGCTACGACCTGTGCATCGACTCGAGCCTGCTGGGCATCGAGGGCACAGCCCAATTCATCGCCGACTTCGTCAAGCGCCGCCTCTCGGAATAAAAAAGAACAAAGACAGCCATCATCTTAATTACGCTCCATAGCATAGCCATGGTTGTGGCAGTCACTTTGCACCCTTGTGACGGTTGCAGTCGCGGCACAACATCTGGCAGTTCTCGATAACGGTGCGGCCGCCCTCACGCCACGGCTTGATATGATCACCCTCCATAAACTCAAAGTCAAACTCCTTGTTGCACAGGGGGCAGATGTGCTTTTGCTTTTCCCATACCGCCAGTTTGATGTCTTCGGGAAAGGCACGCAGGTCAAGGTGCCGCTCGTCGCCCGTGAGCACGTAGGGGATAATTCCCGACTGCCGCTGGATTTCGCTGTCACGCATCAATACTGAAATCTGCTTGGCCATCTCCACCGTGTCGAGGGTCTTATCATGGAATTTATCGTAATAGAGCGCCCAGTCCAACCCCTTCATGATGCGCTTGAACTTCTTCATGTCAAAGTTGGTAATCGCCCAATTCAGCACGTTCTGGAAATAGGTCCACAGGTTGTTGGCGTTGGGGTCGTGCTGGTGCTGTGACATGTAGCCCACACGGCTTTGTGCCTTGCCCTCTCGCTTCTCGTGGTCGGCCATCCACTCCAGCGCAACTTTCAAGAAGTCCTGGCGGATAGGCACTCCGTTCACAAGGTCTTTGCCGAGTTTAGAGGCACCGCAGTTGGTTTTTGAGAAATGCCGCTTGGCATCGCTCACAAACGGCCCCGCATAGATGGCGTTGAGGATTTCCTGCTCGTTGAGCGGTTTGCCCGCGATGTTGATGGTCTTGAACCACTCTAACTTTTCGCTGTGCTCGCCCTCGCACACATATACCGTCAACTCGTAGTCCAGGATGCGTTTTTGGATATCTTCGGGCTGGTTGAAGAAGTTCTTGAACTCAATACTGAATTTACCCGCCACATACTCACACAGTGCCAACGTGCGCTGCTGGCCGTCCATCACCTCATAAGGGCACTCCGCATCCTCGTTGCGCTTCACCCAATACATCACGTTGAGCGGATAGCCGCGCAGCACCGTGTTGATGACGGCTTGTTGCTCCTTATCGTTATAGATAAACTCGCGCTGATAGGGCGGACGGATGTCTAACAGTCCGTTATAGCCCCTCACGCCCTGTTCATCGTTATTCACATAACCCTGGGTAATCTCCCTCACGGTCACACTGATTTGCTTAATCGTCATCATATCTTCTTCGGATGTTTATTGCGGATTAATAATCTTGCTGGTTTTCTTTGACCTTTCAAATATGGTCTATCATATCTTAATGCACCATCTTTCCAATACTCTTTCATTTTGGGATCATTTTCTGTAATTCCAAGTAATTCAAATTGATCTGGATTGTATTTATGCATGAAAGTAATTGGCACGCCCATAATTCCATCATAATCATATGGAATTTCATTAACATTACCAACCTCAATAGCTTGGTAGTTATCATATTCACAATACTCAGTATGTTTGACACTACGAATCAAATCAATGAATTCATGTCGTTTCTTATTGTCAAGGTTAGTAAACCAGCATATATTACCCAAATTCCTCCATAACCGTCCATCTTTAATCGCATAACCATTTGAGCGAAGTTTTTTAGTATCTGTCAAATCATAGAAATCAGGTATTTCGTAGTATTCCGGAACTTTAAACCATGTATGACCGGAATTAACTCCATTCCATACTTTTCCAGTGTATAGCAATGGGAAAAAGTTTTTGTTGGATATTGCATTTACATTGCCGATAATTAGAAATTTCTTTCCATATTCTATGAGTTGGGCGATATATTCACGGAATAGTGAGAATGGTGGGTTGGTCACAACGATGTCGGCTTGTTTAAGCAGTTCGATACATTCAGAACTGCGGAAGTCGCCCGTTTTGAGGATGGAAAGGACGTTTTTGTCGTTTTTCAGCAGGTATTGCACGTCGCTCAGGTCAACGGCTCCGTCGCCGTTCAGGTCTCGCACCTCGGTAATCTCGACCTTATAGGCGATTTTCTTGGGTTCCTCGGTAAAGTCGCCCCAATCAATCATCAACTCATTACCCTGCACAGGTGAGCCATTATAGCAGGTGCAGATGAGTTTCTTTAGCCCCAACTGGTTGAAGCGCAGGGCAAAGTATTTAAAGAAATTGCTCTCGTAGGGGTCGTCGCAGTTGCACAGGATGGTTTTTCCACGAAAGTGCTGCCAGTAGTGCTGCAACTCCCGCTCGATGTCGCTCATTTGCGTGTAAAACTCGTCTTTCTTTGCCGTCTTGGCGGCATTCAGGTTTTTATTGGCCATAGGCGATTGATAGTCATCATTAGTTGGCAATCGACTATCAATCACGCTAAATCACAATAAAAAGGCGAGATGCTCTTTATTGCGTCCAGCAAGAGGCAGCCTCGGTGGAACCCCTTTTCCCCAATAGGTGTGCATCACGCCCGTAGCGTGAGCATCACTATAATGGGGAATTAGAGACCCATACGAGCCACTAATCACATATTATTTTGCGATTTGTTATTCCAATAAGTTTCCGAGGCTTTTGGCTGAACGCGAAATAATAGCGAATGCTTGTTATCTTCATCGGGATTTCTCCCCCGATTCCACCCACAAAGGTACAATAAAAAAAATAAAAAAAATAAAAACTACAGGTAAATCAGGGACAAATCGGTTTTTTATCATTTTTCTCATTGTTCTCATGGGCACGTGTTTTCTCAATAGAGGATTCTGATTTGAGAAAATCACGCACACATGAGAAGAGTGAGAAGAATGAGAAAAAGATAAACAACAGATACCTTACGGTTACCGTCGTTATAGGCAGGACAGCATGAGATAATCATAGTCATGTCAATACTTGCGATGACATGCCTTATCTATCTAAATATATTTCTCATTCTTCTCATATATATATAGAAATGAGAAAAATGAGAAATATGATAATCACTATTCCTGCTGCAGGTGGTAGTGCTTCTTGTCGTTGGTAGCCAGCACATTAAGCCTCTCGGCCTTCTCTAACAAACGATAGGCTTGGGCTTGGCTGTGCCCCAGCTTTTCCTTGATGAGTTTGACCAGTTCGCTCTTCTTGATGTCGGCGTCAGCATCCTCCACACACAATGCCAACTGGTCACGCAGCTTGGATTTTTCCTGCTGGCGCTCTATCTCGACTTGCAGTTGTCGGTCGGCGATGGCGTCCATGGGTACGGCATTGGCGTCGAGTTTGAAGCACAGGCCCGCGCTCTGGCGGTGCCTGGTATAGGCATGAGTCACCTCAAAGATGGTGCCATGCTTCTCGACATTGAACACGTCGCTGCACTTCTGGCAGAGCATGGTTCCGATGTGCCCCTTCATGTTCTTGTCTTTCATCCCCTTGTTCTGGTGCATGACCACGACGATGCAGCAGTTGTGCTTGTTGGCTAAGGCTGACAGCTTGTTGACCATGTTAGTCGATTCAAACACGTCGTTGTAGTTGTAGATGAGGTCGGCGATACCGTCGATGATGACCAGGTCGGGGTGTTCGTGAGCGATGGCGCTGGTGATGAGTTCATAGCGGGAGACTTCATCGCTGCGGTTCTCATCGGCAGCAATAACCGCTCCCTGCAGGCATGCCACCCCAAGGTCATTGTGGCGCTCCTCGGGGGTCATCGAATCAATAATCTTCTGGAGGCGGAAGGTGTCGCTCTCGGCCTGCTCGGTATCAAAGAACAGGACCTTGCCTGAATCCTGAAGGCTGCGGCAACTGGCGAAATGGTCGCTACCCAGGAAGACGGCAGCAAGGATGTCGCAAAAGAAGGTCTTGCCGCTTTTCCACTTGGCACTGATGGCCACCAGGTTGCTCTTGGGCATCGTGGGAACACCGCCAATCTCGATGAGGTACTCGGGGTCGGGATAGTTGCCGTTGCGGTTAATAAAGAACTTCCCCACCCTTTCTTGGTACTCGTTCTCCAACAGCTCATCGTAGTCGGGCAGCTTTTTATAGCTGGGCCGCTCATCGTAGCTGGGCTGCTCATCGTAGCTGGGCTGCTCTTGCTTAGAGATCATCTCCAGCAGGTTGCCGGGCTGACAGTTGTTGCCGTGGTCACATGACCAATCATTATTATTTGAGTTATTCATGGTATAAAAAAATTTAAAAAAAACAATATTAATAAACTCGGCTGCAAAATTACTACACAAATTGAAATATACCAAGAAATCAAGCAAAATAAATTGCAAAATACCAAACTATTTATCAAAAACCGTGATTTTCTGCCCGATTTGATGGTTTTTTACCAAACCCAACAAACAGGCCCTGATAGGGGCCACTCACTGCGGCATCTCCTTAGCCTGAAGGCGTGTGTGTGTGACCATCTTCGAAGCAATATTTTTTTCAACGCCAATGATGCGCCCACAGCTATAGCGTTCCCAAAATCAAGTACAATAATCAATGGGTTTTTAATTTAAAAATTTGATTATGTCCCGCTCAACGGCGGTTATGCTAAATATCGTTGAATGATGACACACCGGCATTTCACATCTTTTATAAGGGAAAAGGTTGTGGGAGTGGGATATTTTGTGTACTTTTGGCTTTCTTTTTTGAAAACCAAAAACTGAAACGAGAAATGACTGACAAGATCACCAATAAGATTACCAAGATTGTGTTGACGGGAGGCCCTTGCGCGGGCAAGACCACGGCCATGGCAAGGATTATCGAGCACTTCAGCGGTCTGGGATTCCAGGTGTTTGCGATTCCCGAGGTACCGACGATGTTCAGCAGCGCCGGTATCAACTACCTGACACATAACAAGGCCCTGTTCTTTGAGGCCGAGAAATCGACGCTCAACATCCAGCTGGCCCTTGAGGACCACTTCGCCAAGATGGCCGCCCAGTGCAGCAAGCCCGTGCTCATCGTGTGTGACCGTGGCACCATGGACATCAGCGCCTACGTCTCGCCCGAGATTTGGGAGGCGTTGACCGAGGAGATGGGCACCAACACGGTGAAGCTGCGTGACGCCCGCTACGAGGCCATCCTGCACATGGTGACCGCTGCCGCCGGCGCCGAGCAGTTCTACACCAACGAGAACAACAAGTTCCGCAGCGAGGATGTGGAGCTGGCCCGCGAACTGGACCGCAAGGTGCTGAGTGCCTGGACGGGCCATCCTCACCTGCGCGTGATTGGTAACCACATGGACTTTGACGACAAGCTGCGCCAGGTGCTCAACGAGATTTCGACCGTGCTGGGTGTCCCCTGCCCCATCGAGCAGGAACGCAAATTCATCGTCAAGGTCACGGGCGACATCCCCGACTATACCGAGAGCGAGATCACCCAGACCTACCTGCTGAGCGAGCCCGGCACCGAGATGCGCGTGCGCAAGCGTGGCTGGCAGGGCAGCTATGTCTATTTCCAGACCATCAAGAAGACGGTGAGCCGCAACAAGCAGATCGAGACCGAACGCCGCATCACCGCCCAGCAGTATGTGGACCTGCTGCAGATTGCCGACCCCAGCCGCAACCCCATCAGCAAGATGCGCAAGTGCTTCGTGTGGAAGAACCATTACTTCGAGCTCGACACCTATATCGAGCCCAAGCTGGGTATGCAGATACTGGAGCTCGAGGGCATCAAGGAGGGCGACGAGGTCGAGATGCCTCCGTTCATCGAGGTTGTTGAGGACATCACCGGCAACGAGATGTACTACAACTACCAGCTGTCACTGAGGAAGATGCCGTGAGGCCGCCGCGCCGACATAGGGCATTGTGAAACTCATATCTCTTATAAATGGTCGCGCTACGGCCGATAACAAAAAGAATCCCCGCGGGTGCTTGCCTGCTGGGATTCCTTTGTTGATATGACGGTTTAATTGGTCTTGTACTTGTAGATGTCCACCAGTTTGACATCAAAGATGAGCATGCTGTAGGGCACAAGCACGTTAGACATCTTGGAGGAGCCGTAACCCTGATGATAAGGCACGATGACGGTGCAGCTGTCCCCCACGTGCATACGGGTGAGGGCAATCATCCACCCCTCGACATTCTGGTTGAGCGTGGTGCGGTAAACACTGTCGCGGGGGACGGTGTTGTCGTAGGAGGAATCCACTACCGTGTCGTTATACAGCTTGAGCTGGTACTTGACGTCGATGGTCGAGGTGAGCAACGGCTTGAGGTTGTTCTTTGTCAGCGACGTGTCATTGTGCCAGCGGATGAGCGTTGTTGCCGATGGATCCCACGACGCGGTCAACAGCGTGTATTGGCCCGAAGTCTTCTGCTTCTCGTACCACTCGTCGTTGGACTCGCGCCAATCCTTGTACTCGTCATAGGTGCTCTTGCCCAAGCAGGAGTCAAGCATCATGATTGCCAACAAGGCCATTATCGTGCAATAGAAAAATCTCTTCATATTTTACGCAGTAGGTGTTAGGCGTTAGGTGTTAGGTGTTAGGTCACTGAAGCCTAATACCTGTGACCTGAAGCCTTAAGAAAATCACATGAGTTTGCGCAGGACGTTGTTCAGGCTGCACTCGCGGGCGAGGATAGCAGGCAGGTCGGCGATGGCGACGCGCTCTTGCTGCATGGTGTCACGGTCACGCAGGGTGACGGTGTTGTCCTCGAGGGTCTGGCCATCGACGGTGATGCAATAGGGGGTGCCGATGGCATCCTGGCGGCGGTAGCGCTTGCCGACGGTGTCCTTGTCCTCGTAATGGCAGGCGAAGTCGAACTTCAACATATTCATGATCTCGTGAGCCTTCTCGGGCATGCCGTCCTTGCGGACGAGGGGCAAGATGGCGCACTTGATGGGTGCCAAAGCCTTGGGCAGGTGCAGCACCACGCGGGTGTCGCCGCCCTCAAGCTGCTGCTCCTCGTAGCTGGAGCACATCACCGAGAGGAACATGCGGTCCACGCCGATGGAGGTCTCGATGACATAGGGGGTGTAGCTCTCGTTGAGCTCGGCGTCGAAGTACTGAATCTTCTTGCCCGAGAACTTGGCGTGCTGGCTCAAGTCGAAGTCGGTGCGGCTGTGGATACCCTCCACCTCCTTGAAGCCGAACGGCATCTTGAACTCGATGTCGGTGGCTGCGTTGGCATAGTGGGCCAACTTCTCGTGGTCGTGGAAGCGGTACTTCTCGTCGCCCAGGCCAAGGGCTTTGTGCCAGCGCAAGCGCTGCTCACGCCAATAGTCGAACCACTTCAGCTCCTCGCCGGGACGCACAAAGAATTGCATCTCCATCTGCTCGAACTCGCGCATACGGAAGATGAACTGGCGGGCTACAATCTCGTTGCGGAAAGCCTTACCGATTTGAGCGATGCCGAAGGGGATGCGCATGCGGCCGGTCTTCTGCACATTGAGGAAGTTCACAAAGATACCCTGTGCCGTCTCGGGGCGCAGATAGACGTCCATCGTGGCATCGGCGCTGCTGCCCATCTGGGTCTTGAACATGAGGTTGAACTGGCGCACGTCGGTCCAGTTCTTGGTACCGCTGACGGGGTCCACAATCTCATAGTCCACGATAATCTGCTTGAGCTCGGCGAGGTCATTGTCGTTCATCGCCTTCTCGTAGCGGGCATGCAGCTCATCGCGTTTCTTCTGGTTCTCGAGCACGCGGGGATTGGTCTGGCGGAACATCGTCTCGTCAAACTTGTCGCCAAAGCGCTTGGCGGCCTTCTCGCACTCCTTGTTCATCTTCTCCTCAATCTTGGCAATCTCGTCCTCGATGAGCACGTCGGCGCGGTAGCGCTTCTTGCTGTCGCGGTTGTCAATCAAGGGGTCGTTGAACGCGTCAACGTGGCCCGAAGCCTTCCAGATGGTGGGGTGCATAAAGATGGCGCTGTCGATGCCCACGATGTTCTCGTGCAGCAGGGTCATCGCCTCCCACCAGTAACGCTTGATATTGTTCTTGAGCTCAACGCCGTTCTGAGCATAGTCATAAACCGCGCCAAGGCCGTCATAAATCTCACTTGAGGGGAACACAAAGCCATATTCCTTGGCATGAGACACGATTTTCTTGAAAACGTCTTCCTGTTTTGCCATTGTTCTGTCTATTATATTGTTTTGGTTTTTATTTCAAGCCGCAAAGGTACAATTTTTCCCCCGATGGCACAACACCTTGGGGGATATTAGAGTTATTTAACGTCAATCGCAAGGGGATGGGAAATCAGGCGGTGATGATGCCGCTGCCGTAGCACAGGTGGCCACGGGCGTCATAGACCACGGCAAACTGGCCTGGGGCGATGCCCTGCACGTCCTCTTCGCTCTCGATGACCCACTGGCGGTCGCCGATGCGCGTGAACTTGCCGCGGATGAAGTGTGGCGTGTGGCGGTTCTTAAACATTATCTCCACAGGGCCGTCCTGTCCCTCCCAGGGATTACCTGAGATGAAGTGCATCTCGTCGAGCCTCAACGTGCGGCCATACTGCTTGGCCGTGCCATAACCGTTGCTCACGTAGATGATGTTCTCGTCAACGTTCTTGCGCACGACATACCAGGGGCCGCCGCTCAGGCCGAGGCCCTTGCGCTGACCGATGGTGTGGAACCAGTAGCCGCGGTGCTCACCCAGTTTGCGGCCTGTCTCCAACTCGATGATGGGGCCGGGTTTCTCTCCCAGATGGCGGCGAATGAAGTCATTGTAGTCGATTTGGCCCAGGAAGCAGATGCCCTGGCTGTCACGGCGGTGGGCATTGGGCAGGTGGGCGGCCTCGGCGATGCGGCGCACCTCCTCCTTGGGCAGGTTGCCGATGGGGAAGATGACGTGGCGCAACTGGTCGTAGGTGATCTGGGCGAGGAAGTCGGTCTGGTCCTTAACGGGGTCAACGGCCGTGGCGAGATACTTCACGCCGTCGATGACCTCGGTCGTGGCATAGTGGCCCGTTGCGGTCTGGTCAAAGTCATTGCCCCACCGCTGCTCAAAGAAACCGAACTTGATCATGCGGTTGCACATCATGTCGGGGTTGGGCGTGAGGCCCGCTTTGACCGTGCGCAGGGCATATTCCATCACATGGTCCCAATATTCCTCATGTAAAGACACGACCTCGAGGGGCAGACCGTAACGGTGCGCGATGAGGGTACACATCTCGATGTCCTCCTCGGCGCTGCAGTCGCCCTCGTCATTGTCCATGCCGATGCGGATATAGAACAGGTGCAGGTCCTCGCCCTGCTCCTTGAGCAGGTGGACCACCACGGCGCTATCGACGCCACCAGATATGAGTACTGCGGTTTTCAAGAAGCCTGTGAGTTGTTAGCGTATTTACTTATACTGATGTAGATTGACGATGCCTGATGGGTTAGGCCTTATCAAGAACCTGCTCTTCGGTAGGAGTCTGGGTAAAGTGGGCTGCGATGATGTAGTCCAGCGATATCTTGCCAGGGCCCGCCAGCAGCAGGTAAATGAAGATGCCGATGAACATCACCGGATAGCCAGGCTGGAAACTGAACAGCTGATTGGTGAACGACTCGCTCGACGACGACATGATAACATTCTCGGCGGCAAGCATGAGGCCAAGAGGGAACAGCACGGCAAAGCGCGTGAGGAACCCCAACATGATGCACACCGCACACAGCAGCTCGATAACCAGCAGCATGGTGATGGAAGCCTCGGGAGAGAGCCCCATGAATCCCTGATGGGAATCAACGATGATGTCGAAGTTGAGCAACTGCCTGATGCTCATCTGCAGGAACATGATTCCTGTGAACAAGCGCAGGAACAGTCGCGACAGGTTGCTGTAGGTGTGGCCCACACTATACAGAAACAGATTCTTGAAAAAATTACTCATAATCTATAGCGGCATTACATGATTAATAATTGGGATTCAACGAGGATATCAACGCATCGACCGAGAGGGCTTTGCTCAGCACCTTGTGCTCACCGTCAAGCAAATAGCAGCATGGCAGCACGCGCAGGTCGAGCTGATTGGACAGGTTTTCGCCACAACCCACTATCCACTTGTCGGAATAGCCCGTGGCCGTTGCGGCCCAGTCGGCACTGTACTTATTCAGGCCAATGCACAACACCGCCGCCTTGCCCTCGTCGATCAGGCTGTTGAGGATGACATCGGTGCTCAGACGCAGGCGCCCGATCGAGCTGTCGGCACTGTCGTCGATGAACAGGACGATCAGCGTCGTGCCTTCAGGGCTCTCGCTGACGCGGTGCTTGGCACCGTCGGCACCGATATATTCAAAATCGAGCGGCATACCCGTCTGCACAGCGTTCATGGCCGCCAACTGCTGAGCGTAATGCTCGCGCATGGCCTTGGGCAGCTGCTTAGACGAAGCGAGGGGCTTGGCAAACGCCACATAGACCTCGTCGCTCCAGAACTCTGCCGTGGGGCCATAGAGGGCGCGCTCGGCGACTTCGCCCACTTTCTGCAAGTTAGCGGCATTGGACTGGGCCTTGTTGATGAAATCCCTCACATTCACCAAGACCACATTGCGATGGGCATACCTGAAGAAATCGACAAAATCGCGGAAGGTCGCCTCAAACGCCACGTCGTCGGTGATGGGCCTGCTAATGTCAAAATTGTCCCAAAAGTGTGTGATGATGTAGTTGCAACGGCTCTCGAGCGTGCTACAGGTGTCTGGTGCCTGAGGATAAGCGAACAGCGTGCCCGGCAACTGGTCGGCCAATTGCACTTGAGCCGACGTCGTGCTGGCATAGAGAGCCAATGCGGTGATAAACAATAGGATATGCTTCATAATTTGTCTTTAAGCGCCCTGATGGGCTACATTTTAAACCGCTAAATTACTAATAAACCCCCAAACAGCACGCCTCACGCCGCAAAAAGTCCGGCTCCACAACATTTTTTCACACATAACGGCCCACAGGTCATGTATGGGCACAAAAAAACCGGAGCCAGGGTTCGCGTCCGGTTGACTCGAGTTCTATTATACTTTTGGAGGTATAGCTCTCAAGTAAGTCAGAAATTATTCTCAGAGGGTCGCTGTCCTTTTAGGACGGCGCAAAATTACCCATTCCAACGGTTGCAGATTATAAAAAACTAACGGAATCGATTAGGATAACTTTATTTTTTTTGTCCCAAAATTTTGTTTTTTTTGCCCGAAAAAGCAATTAATATATTGAAAATCTGCCGATTAACTAAAATAATGACATCTCGCCATCTATAGCAAAGCAACTATTTTGTGAGCAAAAGAACATTTTTTTGCTTATTTAGCATACAATTTGAAAAAATATACTATCTTTGCAGCGCAAATTGCTTGCAAAACGTGGCAAAACGCTCCACATTGTCCACACGACACTAATGTTCAATACCATTTATCAACTATTAAAACCATCAACATTAATGACTAAATTCATGAGAACCATTGTGCTTGCTGTGCTGGCAAGCATGTGTGTAAGTGCCGTGGCGCAAAACGTGATCCTGCACGGCGTGTATCAAACCAGTCGCGACGACGAGTATCCCAACGGGACCTATAGCGAGTATGTGGGTTTCAGCTATGTCACCTACAAGCCCATCTTCATCGTGCAGCAAGGCCTGTACAAAATGGAATGGGACGGCTCGACACTGACCATGCCCGTCAAAGACCCCGCTGTGAATAAAGCCGATTTCAGCAGCAACGGCCAAATCACCAACGAAGCCATGGCACAGTGGGCCACCAACTTCAACATGATGTATGCCAACTCAGGTGCCGTAATCTATAATGGTGTGCTCACCACCGTGATGTCGCGCACCGACATGGACCCCAACAGTGGCGCCCAGGTGGTTCCCGGCAACTCGGTCAACGACACCACCCGCTTTGCCGTGCGCAAGTGGAATGCCGCTACCGGCGACCTGATCAGCTCTGAGATCCGCCCCGCATGGGACTGCCTCGAGTCTGCCGGCATGGCCGTGAACCCCAAGGACGGCAAGGTCTATGGCCTGTTCCACATCACCAACAAGTATCTGCCCGACTCCATCCTCAACGACCCCGACTTCTTTGCCGACGAGGCAGCCGACTCGACCGACAGCGGCTATGCCATCTGCACCATCGACCTCGACAAGATGGAGATCAGCCAGATCACCCCGGGCCTGTACTACGAGAACTACGTCACCTTCGCCATCAACAGCGAGGGCCGCGCCTTCGCCATGACCAGCGGCGGCGCAACAGCAGCAGTGCCTTCGGCCGACGGCAAGGTGTATGACATCGACGGCAACCCGAGCGGCGCACACTGCTGTGAGTTCGACCTCAAGACCGGACTCCTCATCAGCGACAACCGCATGAGCACCGGCTATTGCTCACAGGTGAAGCGCCAGGCCGCCTGCTTCAGCAAGAACGACCCCAACAAGATGTACTGGATGGGCTACTACAACAGCGGCATGGGATTCAACGACTACGGCAACTGGATGCCCCTGAACGACAAGCAGTGGAAGACCAACGGCAAGTATGACACCTCGCTCTATGAGGTGGACATCACCACCGGCGAGGCCACCCGCCTGGCCAACGTCGAGGACCGCTACCTGTTCGCATTCATGTGGGTTGAAGGCGAGGCCGAGCCCGAAATCGAACCCCAGGGCATGCGCGGCGACGTGAACGGTAACGGCACCATCGAGATTGCCGACGTGACCGACCTGATCGACCACATCCTCTCCGGCGGCACGACCTCAATCGATCTCGCCAACGCCGACTGCGACCTCAACGGCCAAGTCGACCTTGCCGACGCCACCACCCTCACCGACTACATCCTCAACAACCAGTGGTAATACCATTCCACCCTTGATACAAGCAGAAAGCCGGGCCTCAAAATCTGAGACCCGGCTTTCCGTTTATTTGTAAAGCACTGTTGCTATACTCATGCTTTTCTTAACCGATGCAATACCCATCCGACGACAGAAGAATAAACGTAGCTTCCAAACAGATGAAGAAACGCACCGAATGAAGCATTCCTGTAGTAGTCCTTCAAAACGGATATCACATCATTCTTATTGCCCTCTTTTTTTAGATACCACAGTAATCCTAACGTCCTAACATGTGCAGCTTTAAGAGCGTTTTTATCACCCTCTATCTTGAAAATATCTAAAGCGTCATTTGCATACGTTCTACGTTTTTGTATCTCTGTCATCGAAGACCACACCCCGTTAGGTTGAGAACGATACACGGCCATTATTCTTTTGAATAATGCCCCCTTGCCATGCTTTAATATGGTATAATAAAAATTATAATCCTTTATCCTTGAATAGCCTTTTTTCTCACATTCTTCACGGTATGCCCCACGTCTATAAACACAACTCAATGGTCTTGTCCAGTAACACTCAAAAAAGTTCTTTAATGAGTAGTCCACGATTTCTTCACTATATCTTCCATCAGATAAAGAACTGCCCCAAACACTTAATTCGGAGAACTTGTGAGTATCCTCATGATAATAAACAACATCATGAGAACAAATGACATAGTCTGGATGTGTTTCCAAGAAATCAACCTGCAGCTGAAGTTTGTGCGGGTCAGTCCAGTAGTCGTCACCCTCACAGATTGCAACAAATTTCGACTCTGGATGCATCGCGGCATCCATGATTCTTCCCAACAAGCCGACCTGATGTTTGCTGTATTGGTTCTCGGTCTCGTAGATGGGCTTGATGATGTCAGGATATTTTTCGGCGTACTCGCGGATGATGGCAGCTGAGCCGTCGGTCGAAGCATCGTCGTGGACGATGGCCTCGAACGGGAAATTGGTCTGCTGCATCACAAAGCCGTCCAGGCACTGCCTCAAAAACGGCTCATGGTTATAGACCAAGCAACGAATAGACACCAGCGGTTCACCTTGAGGTACATTCTTTTCCATATCTCTGCGAAATATTAATCTAACAACTGATTAATCTGAAACTTCTGAATGCTTACGCACTACATTGACGAATATAACAAATACAACTTCATTTTTTAAACGCTAATTTCACGAATTAAATGAACCTTTAGCTCTGTTAAGCCAATACTATAATGCGTCAGCTATCAGAATATTAAGAATAATCCGTAGTTGAATAATTGTTCAAGTTGTCTGAGTTGTATTTGAATTTTATATGGGCGGGCGGTTAGAATGGTTGGCGGTTAGGGAGATGGAAGTGGTGAGGACCGAGGGGTCCACGTCGTGGCCAGGATAGATGGTGCGTCCTTCGGCTGCCAGTGAGCGGATGTGCTCCAGTGAGCGCATAGCCAGCTGCTTGTCACCGTGGGGCAGGTTGGTCACCACACGCACGCCGGGGATGCAGGCGTCGCCTGTGAACAAGGCATCATCGGTCATCCAGGTGATACAGCCAGGCGTGTGACCTGGTGTTGCCACAGCGGTCACCGCGTTGCCGTCACCCAGGTCCACTCGAGTGCCATCCTCTACCACCACGATGCGCTCGGGATAATCGAACACGAACGGCGTCTCGTGGTAGAAAGAGATGTTGAGTTTAGCGTTAAGCAACTGTTCCCTTGCCCAAGCACTGCAATAGACACGCGCCTCCGGGAAACGCTCCAGCAGGTCATTCAGCCCATATATATGGTCAAAGTGGCCATGCGTCAGCAGCACGCCTCGCACACCCTGTCCATCCAATAGCGGCAGCAACGGCTCCACGTCGCCACAATCCACAAGCCACGCACCATCGAGCACCCACGTGCACGACGAGAAAAGTGAATTTCGGTATTTTTTCACCTTAATTGTCTGTTCCAACAAATTCAAGGCCGTCATGATTAAGTCAAATACCGCTCAAGTCTTTTCCGCTGCTTCACAGCACGACTTTACTCGGATCGATTTCAAAAACGCTTTGCTGATGAAAGTCCATCTTGTAGCCGAGTCCCTGTTCCTTGACCTGTTGATATAACTGATACCCCAGCGCGACATCGACGTAAGACAATCCCACTGAATTGAAATATATCTTCTCATTTTCGTGTTCACGCCCTTTCATGCCTGCAACAATGTCAGGAAGGTCAGCATAGATATCATCGTCTGTCAAACGGCCCATTTTATATAATCGACTGATGGTTTGGGTGCGATGCTTTGCTGAATTCCAACTGTCGCAGACGATTTTATCCATCGACAGAGGCACATCATAAGCGTCCTCCCATCCTGCCACATGGCAATAGAATGCGCCCTGCTTAATCCAAGCGGCCTGAAGAATAGGCAACTGGGCACTGATGGCAGTTACGATAATATCACTATCGGTAGCGGCCTTCTCATAGTCCGAATTGCAAGCCACAAAGTTGACTTGGGGATAGAAAGCCCGCATCTGCTCGATAAAACGTTTCTCGGAAGCCGAAGTGCGTGAAGCTACCTTGCACGTTTTAATGGTTGGACGCACACTCATCATCGCCAGAAAATTCATACGTGCCTGCTCACCCGACCCGATATAACCGATGGTTTCAGCATTTTCTATCGCAAGATATTTAGCCGCAACGGCACAGATTGCGGCAGTTCTTAAATCAGAACACAAGGTGGCATCCATGATTGCAATAGGATAGCCTGTTTCTATTTCACTCAATAAGATTGAGGCATTAAGATTGGGCAGACCATGCAACGTAGGATTGGTTGGAAACACCGCAACCCATTTCATGCCACACACCTTGTCATCAAACAATGTAGCGGGCAAGCAGTTAATACGGTTTTGAGTCGATTCATCAAAAATCTGTGAGACCTTGTCAGGATACAGAATCCTCTCGGCAGCATATGCCAGCAACGCCCTTTGCGTCACATCTATCGCCAGGGGTATATTAAAGCCACCCGACTTAATGATATCTTCATGCGAAATTGTCAACATAAGCCTTCAATTAATTTAATGTCATATAGGGTATATATCATATTTTGGTTGTTCTCATCCTTAACTTGCAACGTCCCCATCAAATCATGTATTCGATCAATTAAATCAGAGGCGTTTTCAAATAAAATATGCGCATAACAGAATACTTGTTGAGCACTACCCCATTCCTGAATGTCATCCCCAACATAATGTACCTGGGCAATAGCATTTATGAAATCTTTGTGGCGCAGTTCGTCCAACCCGTTTATACATTTTATTTTTCCATGATGCAAATGAACAGGTAAGATACAGTATTTCTTATTTGTGTTAATCGGGATAACAGACAGTTCACATTTAGGTTCACCCATCGCGACGTCTATCATCAAGTCCATCTGATCTATCTGATAGTAATACTTCACCGGATAGTTAGTCATTGACCCACCGAAGCGATAGCCCATCTCATTGAAAACAAAACGGCTCTCACCATCATAGAATGCTTCAATCCATATCGGGCCATCAGTAAAGCCAGCATTCTCAAACATTTTACGCGCCTTAGAATCTACCGATTGCAAGTAAATCTGTTTGCCTTTGGATGGCATCATCTGCAATCCCATGACCGAAGCACCTGTAGAAGGGAAACGCACTGAGTACTTATCGGTTATGCCCGAGAAATAGCATACACCCTGATGCATCGTGTAATGGATAATCACGGCATCATAGGGAATATATTCTTCAATGACAATACTCTGTGATGCTGAAAACTCTTTAGCTTTTTCGATAGCCGATGCCAATTCCTGTGAAGTCTTACAGATGCTAAAACCTCGGCTGCCACTTCCATCTACAGGTTTTACAATGACAGGGTTTGCGGATTCATTTAATCTTTTGACAGCATCTTTGAAATCATATTTTCGTGCTACTTCTATTCCCGAATCAGAACATAGTTTTTTGAATTCTAATTTGTTATCACAGTAAGTCCAGGTCTCTCTTTTGCAATAACAAGGAAGACTCAATTTCTCACACAAGTCTATCATTCGATTTATATTAAACTCATGCACTGCAGTGAGAACACCATCCACGTCATTTTCTTTACATTTCTCTACCAAAACATCGACATCATTTGTACTGATATCCCAGAATTCATCTGCTATTTGTTTAGCAGGAGAAGACTCTATCGGAAGGTAATCAGTTACGATAGTGTATAATCCTCGTTTTTGGCAATGCTGTGTTAATTCCACAGAACCAATGGGCTTACCTCCTAATATCAATATTTTCTTTTTCATTATATGCTTTTAAAAAATGCCGATGAATAATTCTGTATCTTCATGAGACAATCACCTTGACAGATCTCTTCACTTGATTGATTATTAGCGAGACTTCTTCTTGGGATTCAGCCCTAAAGGCGAGGGTTCCAATGGCCATGTTGGCTCCAGTAAATGTCTCTACTTTGGTACCAGGCTGTATCCACAAGTCTTCTTCGATGATAATGGACCTCAACTCTGGTGCAATCTCCAGATGTGAGAACGAGCCCGACCGGTTGGCATGGAGGATGATTTCCACAACATGCTGCCTAGTCTCGTCGGCACCTCGAACAATGGGTTGGAATGGCTCGGATACTGCGGCTAATGTTGCACGCTCGATAATGTCCTCGCCCGTTACATATTTCAGCATCTCGGCCAAACGGTTGCCTCCTGCGCGGGGCGAAACCTCCATGATATAAGCCTTGCCATTGGAGCACAGTCGAGTCTCTATGTTATACAAGCCGGTTTTCATGTCCAGCAGGGTCACCAATCGCTGTAATTCTCTACGCAACTCGTCTTGGGTATCCTGAGGCAATGATGATGGCCAACTATAGGCTGCCGGCGTGTATTCATTCTCAGCATCCTCGTCAAAGTATTGGTTATTGAAAGTGCAGAACACCAAATCACCATCAACCGAGAAACTGTCAGTATCAGACGAGAAACCCGTTTTCTCCAGGAAGTCCTCGATGATGTAGTGGCGGGAGGGGGAGCAGTCGAGGGCGTGGGCGATGGCGGCAGGCAGGTCGGAGGGGTCGTCGACACGAGTAACGCCTTTGCTGCCGGCACTGTCCACGGGTTTGACGATGACGGGCCAGTTGAAATAACCGATGTCCTTGAGGGCATCATCGCCCTCACAATAGCCACGGGCGTTGGGCACGTTGAAGCCATTGTCGGCAAGGAACTGGCGGAAACGTGACTTGTCCTGCAGGATGCACGCAGCCTCATAGCTGCACTGGAACGGCAGCCCCATCTTCTCGGCGGTATAGGCTGCTGCCACCACACCGGGATCCACGGCAAACGACATGATGCCGTCAATCTGCAGTTCTTGGGCCAAGGCGAGCACCGCTTCCTTGTCGATGATGCTCACGTTATGGTACTCATCGCTATACTTGTGTGCGATATTGTCAGGCAAATAGTCCACTGTAATCACGTGGATGCCGTGCCGATGGGCAGCTTCGATGACGGGCAACAGATAACGCAACCCGCCCAGCAACATGAGTTTCTTTTTGTACACTTCAGCCATTGTTAATTTCCGTTATTATACCTAAGAACTCATTATTAACCCACATCATTCCTTTCAAAGGTTATTTCATGACTCAAAGAAGGGAACCTCCTATCTAACCAATTAAAGAAAGGCTTTTCGATGAGTTTTTGTCTCAAAATATCAATGACACAGCAAACGATGTAGACAGCCAAGCATGAACAGATGGCATGAAGCCAAAGATAATCGCTATTGAAATAATCTTTTACTCTTAAAAATTCTTCCCACAACCAAGGTCTAACATCTCCATTTGCATGGATAAGGAAAATACCGAAAGTTGCCGTAGCAATCGTATTGACTGGTTTATTATATCCTATGTTGAGATTCTTGAAAAACAAGAAGAACGCTACTGCACTGAAAATTGCCAACAATTTATTTGAATCTGCAACAAAATAGTAAATTCCTAACCTGATATTCAACTGTGGAATATATGTATTCAATAATACAGAACCTAAAGACAACAGTAATGCAATTGCAGCCATCATTGCAGTCCAACGAGCATTATTCCAATTGGGAACAGGATACATGCTGATGTAAGCGCCAATCAAATAAACGGTGACATACCACCCAATATACTCAAAGAAATTGTTATTGAAAAATGTGCAGATAAAAGTATAGAAAAAAACCAACATCAATACTAACCGCCCATGTCCCGTGTTGTCAAGGGAATGAATGAGTTTATTGATAAATGGGATCAACAGGAAGAGGGCAAGGAATGAAGCCGTAAATGTCTTTCCTACATTTAATGCCATTCCGAATAATGAATCAAACCAATAACTAATTGTAAATTCCTGCTTCCCGATCAAACAGAAGATTAGAGAAATGATTATTTTATAAAACTTTATCTCTAAATAGAGTTTCAAGAACTTTCTCCATGTGAAATGCTTTTGACACATGAAGAAACCTGTGACAAGTAAGAAACAATTGATTCCTGTCTTGCCGCCCCAGCCCCATAATTCAAGAAAAACCTGATTGCCAGTTATATGCTCATAATTAAAGTATCCTGTTATTCCACTATTGACTACATAGTGGTGGGCTATAATCATGAGCATCAGGAAAATCCTGAATAACTCTATGTTACTATCTCTAACTTTTTTAACCTTATCCATTATTATTGCTTGACAATCAAGTCGAGGATGCGGGTGAGGTCGGTGGTGGTGAGTTGGTGGTGGATGGGGAGGCAGAGGACGGTGTCGGCCATGCGGGTGGCGTTGGGGAGGTTCTCGCGGGTGGCGCTGGGCAGGCCGCGATAGGTGGAGAAGGTGCTGATGAGCGGGTAGAAGTAGCGGCGGGCGAGGATGCCTTGTCCGCGCAACTTGTTGAAGAGTTCGTCGCGCGTCATGCCGTAGCGCTCAGCATCGACGAAGATGGGAAAGTAACTGTAGTTGTGGCGCACGCCGGGCATGTCGTCCCAGAAGTCGATGCCGTCGACGGGGCGCAAGGCCTCGCGGTAACGGATGGCGACCTGATGACGGGCCTCGATGCAGGCGTCCACCTGCTGCAGGTTCAGCAGGCCGTAGGCGGCGCGCACCTCGTCCATCTTGCCGTTGATGCCTGGGGCCACGACCTCGGTCTCGCCGGCAAAGCCGAAGTTCTTCAGATAGTCGATGCGCTGCTTGGTCTTGGCATCGTGCATGACAAGGGCGCCGCCCTCGATGGTGTTATAAACCTTGGTGGCGTGGAAACTCAGGGTGGACATGTCGCCCTCGTTGAGGATGCTCTCGCCATTCACCTCGATGCCGAAGGCGTGGGCGGCGTCGTAGATGACACGCAAGCCGTACTTGTCGGCAATGTCCTGAATCTCCTTGGTGCGGCAAGGCTTGCCATAGACGTGGACGGGCATGATGGCGGTGGTGCGCGGCGTGATGGCCGCCTCGATGCGGTCGGGGTCGATGCCGCCAGTGGCGGGGTCGATATCGACGAACACAGGCTTGATGCCATTCCACCAGATGGAGTGCGTCGTCGCCACAAAGCTGTAAGGCGTGGTGATGACCTCGCCGCTGATGTTCAGCGCCTGCAGTGCCGTGATGAGCGGCAGGGTGCCATTGGTGAACAGGCTGATGTAGGGCACCTTGAGGTACTCGCACAGAGCAGCCTCGAGGCGCTTGTGGAAGTCGCCGTTGTTGGTGATCCACTTGCTGTCCCAAATCTCGTGCAACATCGCATTGAAGTCGTCAAGGTCGGGCAACAGCGGAGAGGTGACGGTGATGATGTTCTTAGTATCCATAGGGGGGTGAGGTAATAAGGTCTTGTCGGCACACAACAACAGGGGTCACCAGACCTCGAGGGGCTGGAGAACCGTGAACATGGGTAAATCTCGGGACACTCTCCCAGTAGTCATTTACAGCGAGTTACCTGTTGTATGTCTTGTGGATGGGTTGCGCTTGGCGTTTTGGTGGCAGGGCGCTGGCCATCACATTAAATGGCAAAATTAGGTCTTTTTGGCGATGTGTGCAAATTTATCACGATAATTGGCACAAAAAAGGCCACGGCAGAACCGTGGCACTGTAAATCGTGATGACGGTGGCTGAGCCACCGCCCGCTTGACATGCTGAAACGGGGTCTACCCTACTTGATGTAGGGCTTGATGGCGTCGCGCCAGATAAGGTAACCCTTGCCCATGAGGTGGAGGCCGTCGTTGGTGAGGTCGGCGCGCAGGCGGCCCTGGTCGTCAACGAACAACGGGTAGAGGTTGATCCACGTCACACCCTGGCGGCGCGCGACTTGCTCGAGCAGGACGTTGGCCTCGACGACGACGTGGTCACGCCCCTTGAGCAGTTTCCACTCGCGCACGTCGTTGTTGAACGGCAAGAGGCTCTGCAGGTAGATTTTGGTCCTGGGCGAGCCTTGCTTGACCATGACAATCAGTTTTTCCATCGCGCGGGCGATGCTGTCGGCACTCACGTCGTGGGAGATGTCGTTGACGCCCGTCATGATGAACAACTTGTTGGGCTGCCCCTTGATGATGGGGTCGATGCGGTCAATCAGCCCCTGGACGATGTCGCCCACGATGCCGCGGTTCTTGACATGGCGGTTATTCAGCAACTCATTGAACTCGCCGCCGTCGGTCAGGCTGTTGCCCAGCATGACGATGTCCTTCTTGCCGATGGGCAACTCCTCAAAGAGCGTCGCCCGCCGTGCATAATACGGGTCCAGGTTGGCTTGCGCCATGGCCGTGAGGCCCATCAGCGCCACCACAACTACTAATGCTAAGTTTTTCATATTTTCAAACTACGAATTTCGCTGATTTAACTAATTTGGCATCCGCACTCTTGAATAAACTACGAATTACGCTAATTTTACTAATTGGCATCCGCACTCTTATTCTTTCTAATTTCACGAATTGATACTCGGAGTCTCTGCAAAATTAAGAATTAAACTAATTAACTGATTTGGCATCCGCACTCTTGAATAAACTACGAATTACGCTAATTTTACTAATTGGCATCCGCACTCTTATTCTTTCTAATTTCACGAATTGATACTCGGAGTCTCTGCAAAATTAAGAATTAAACTGATTAACTGATTGAGTGATAGATTGTTAAATAATTTGTTTAATTCGTGTAATTCGTAGTTTATGAAGCGCGGTAGGCGTCGATGGCCTTTTTTACCGAGCCGTGGAGCAGGAGCAGGCGCTTGGCGTCGTCATAGGGGAGCTTCAGTTCATCGACGAGCCAGCGGGTGCCGCGGTCCACGAGTTTCTGATTGGTGAGCTGCATGTTGACCATCTTATTGCCCTTGACACGACCCATCTGAATCATCACGCTGGTCGAGATCATGTTGCAGATGAGTTTCTGCCCCGTGCCGCTCTTCATGCGCGACGAGCCAGTGACATACTCCGGGCCGACAATCATCTCGATGGGAATCTCGGCAGCCTCGCTCACCGGCGCACCGGGATTGCTGGTGATGGAAGCGGTGAGACAGCCGTTGGCGCGCGCATCGCGCAGGGCGCCGATGACATAGGGCGTCGTGCCCGATGCCGCAATGCCGATGACCGTATCGAGCGGATTAACGTTGTACTCCTGGAGGTCTTTCCAGCCCTGCTCGGTGTCGTCCTCGGCATTCTCGACAGCATTGCGCAATGCCGTGTCTCCGCCAGCAATGATGCCGATGATCCAGTCGGGCGACATGCCGAAGGTGGGCGGTATCTCGCTGGCATCGAGCACGCCGAGGCGTCCACTGGTGCCCGCACCCATATAGAAGATGCGTCCACCCTTCTTCATGCGCTCGACGATGCCCGTTACGAGCTGCTCAATCTGCGGTATCGCCTGTTGCACAGCATCGGCCACCTTGTGGTCCTCCTGGTTGATCTCGGTGAGAATCTCATGCACCGACTTCTGCTCCAGGTTATCATATAGCGACTCTTGTTCGCTGATTTTCACAAATGCCATAATCTATTATTAGTTTCTAGTCCTTAGTTTCTAGTCCCTAGTCCTTAGTCCTTAGTTACTAGCTGCTTGTTTACTCATGGCCAAGCCGTGGCGAGGCCCTACGTAGAGCCGTCACGCCTCGGCAGAGTGGTACTTCACCAGGCCCTCCATCGGGTCCTTGATGACGGTGCCGATGGTGATGCCCAGCGCCTCGGCGGCCTCTTGCAGTACCGCCCGCTCGCAGAAGGCAATCGAGCCCACAAAGTTGCACGGCAGTTCCTTATAGTTGGGATAGCTAGCAACGTTGCGGGTGAAGAAATCGGTGAACGAGCGCAGCACGATGTTGTGGATAGCGGGTTCCTCGATGTTGTGCTCCAGGAAGGGGGCAAACTGCGCCAGGAAGCGGTTGGCGGCAGGCTTGCGATAGACCGACGTGATGATGGTGGTGTAGTCCAGGTTGTACTCCTTCATGAACTTGTCGCACAGGTGCTCGGGCAGTTGTTTCTTCAACACATCGCCCACGAGCAGTTTGCCCAGCACGGCACCACTGCCCTCATCGCCCAGGATATAGCCCAGGGGCGACACGTTCATCACCACCTTCTCGCCATCGTAGTAGCACGAGTTGCTGCCCGTGCCCATGATGCAGGCGATGCCTGGCTGACGTCCGCACACGGCACGCGCGGCGGCGAGCAGGTCGCTGGCCACCTCGATTTTGCCCGCGCTGGGCAAGTTGGCGCGCAGTGCGTTGACCACCTGCTGTTTGATTTCGTCCGAGATGATGCCGGCGCCATAGTAATGGATTTCGTCCACCTTGTAGTTGGTCAGGTGAGGCATCAGCTCACGCTTGATTTGTTCCTTCATCTCCTCCTCGGTGAGCAAGAGAGCGTTCATACCGGTAGTGAAAATCTGCGCTACCTTTTCTTTTCCGTTGAGCAGCGTCCAATTGATTTTGGTCGAGCCGCAGTCAGCAATCAGTATCATATTATTCTAATTTTAGTATTATTTTCTTGTTTTAGGGTCGTTAAGGACTTTAAGGACCTTAAGGTCGTTAAGGACGTTAGATCTTGATGTAAATCTTCTTCTTGTAGAGCACGTGGCCGATGACCCAGTTGAGCAGGACAAAGGCGATGGCATAGAGAGCCGATGCCATTTGCTCGTTGCAGAACGACGTGAAGAAGTTGTAAACGGCACTGTGAATCGTAATGTTGCCGCCCTCGGCATCGTGGCCGACGGGGATGGCACCGAACAGGATGGCCAAGATGGTGCCTATCAGATACAGTGCCAGCGGATTGACGCCAAACGACTCAAAGAAGCGCGTCCAAGCGCCCTTTTTGCCCTTGACATCGACAAAGTGGATGAGCATGGCCTGGATGCACATCGCCATGCCGCAGGTAATCATCACAAAGGTTGACGACCACATCTTCTTGCCACAGGGGATGCCATATTGCAGCAGCCAGCCCGCCAGCAGCATCACCGTGCCCCACAGCAGCATGGTGGTCACGCGCTCGGTGTTGTTGTGAACGCTCAGAATCATGCGGCCCACAAGATAACCGATAAGCACGTGGGCGATGCACGGCAGGGTGCTCAGGATGCCCTCAGGGTCAAACGAAATCTGCTCGCCATAGGCGCTCTCGTGGTACATGTGGTCGGTGCCCAGGATGCTGTTGTCAATCTGGGCGATGATGTTCTGGAGCGAGAAGTCATAGCCATGCCCCAAGCCCAAAATCAGGGCATATACCACCAGGATGAGGCCCACCAGCCACGGGATCAAGCCGCGTTTGAACAACACAACGCACACCGACCCGAAGAAATAGACCAGTGCCAAGCGCTGGAACACGCCCAAATAACGCAGCGTGTCGAGGTTGTTCACCGCTTCGCTGAAGGGGTCGCCATTACACAGGCCACGCACCAGATGCCCGAACCACTGCACAGCCCAGCCAATCAGGAAAAGAATGACCGTGCGGCGCACAATCTTCCACATCAGCGGGCCTGAAAGCTTGTAATTGAACTTCTTCAGCGAGAATGCCATCGACACACCCATGCAGAACACAAAGAACGGGAATACCAAGTCGGTGGGCGACAGGCCAATCCACTCGGCATGCTCAAGCGGGCGATAGATGTAGCTCCACGTGCCGGGGTTGTTCACCAGCAGCATGCCAGCGATGGTGATACCCCGCAGGATATCGAGCGAGAGCAATCGTTTTTCTTTTGCCATAACCGTCACAATTAATGGTAAATGTAGTACTTCGAGGAGCGGGCGCGGAAGGCGTCGGCGTCCTTATTCCAATAGTCGGCCATATCCTCGACACGGTAACGCTTGATGAAGCGTTCGCGCACTTCCTTGCTGCCACACACCTTGTCAAACATCGCATAACGCTTGGGATTCTGCTCAAACAGTTCCACCCGCGGGTACATCTCGTGGATGACCTGCAGGAAGTAGAACTGCGTCAGGCACAGGTTGGCGGCATCGGGGTCGGTGATGTAGGTCTGCACGCCGTGCACCTCCTGCAGCGACTTGTCCACCGCCACGCTCAAGGCGAAGAAGGGCTTGTAGTTGATGGGCCGGAACTGCATACCCGGCAGGTTCAGCGCGTTCATGTTCATCGCCAGCGAGTCGGCGTTGATCCACGATGCGGCAAACGTCTGGAACGGCAGCGTGTAGCCGATGCCGGTGTTGAAGATGTAGAGTTCGCCCAGGATGCCCGATACAGGATAGAAAAACGCACTCTCGGGCGTCGGAATCTGCGGCGACGGTGCCACCCAGGGCATACCCGTGTCACGGAACTTCATGTCGCGCGTCCAGCCCTCCATGGGAATGACCGTCAGCTTGCACTTGCGGCCCGTCTTGGACTCCTGGCCGATGATGCCCTCCTCGTTGAGGAAGGTGGCGAGTTCGCCGGGGGTGAGGCCGTAGATATAGGGGATGGCATACTTGCTCACGAACGAGAAATAGCCCGGCTCGACGAGGTTGCCCTCGACCTTGTTGCCTCCCAGCGGGTTAGGACGGTCCAGCACCATGAATTCGGTGCCGTACTTGGCGCAGGCCTGCATACACACGCCCATCGTGGCATAGAAGGTGTAGCTGCGGCAGCCCACGTCCTGGATGTCGTAGATCAGCACGTCGATGTCCTTGAGCATCTCGGCCGTCGGCTCATGCGTCTTGCCAAAGAGCGAATACATCTTGATGCCCGTAATGGGGTCCACAGCGTCGCCCACGGCATCGCCCGCATGGGCATTGCCGCGCACGCCGTGCTCGGGGCCGAAGAGGGCGACGAGCTTGACGCCCGGCGCCTCGTTGAGGATGTCAACAGTGCTCTTGAGGTTGTTGTCGATGCCGCTGGGATTGGTCACCAGTCCCACGCGCTTGCCCTGCAACGGCGCGAACCCGCCGTCACGCAGCACCTCGACACCCGGCTTGACAACCGCCCCGGCCGTCACCACCACCATCACCATACACACTACAAAAAATATCTTCTTCATCATTCCATAATCATTTTAACGCGAATTGCGCTAATTTCACAAATACCACGAATTCTTTATTTATACAACAAGTTATTGCTGTTACAAACACGTTTGGTTTCCAAACTTGGAGCGCCAAAATTTGCGATGATACCCAGCTCATAGCCAGTTGCTTTTAAATAATTCAGCACCTGACTCTTATGGATATCAGCAATGGCAGATACGGCCTTCAGTTCAATGATGATTTTATCATAGCAGATGAAATCAGCATAATACTCCTTTTGCAACAACACACCTCTATAATATATCGGCAAACGAACCTCACGTTTATAAGGAATTCCAGCAGCTTTAAACTCTATCTCCAACGCTTCTTGATAGACTGCTTCCAAGAAGCCACACCCCAAATGGTTGTAAACAGACAGAAAACAGCCATTGATGATATAAGATTCTTTTGGATAAATCAGCATTGCCATAATCAACACAAATTAGTGAAATTCGACAAATTCGTGAAATTCGCGTTGAAAAATAAGGGGTTAGTCGGTTTTTTTGCCGTAGTCGGGGTCGATGGTGCGGTCCACAAAGTAGGTCACCAGCAGGGTGGCAAAGCAGCAGGCCATCACCATCCAGAAGAAGTTCACATAGCCGATGGCCTCCTGGATATAACCGGCCACAAAGCCCGGCAGCATCATGCTCAGCGCCATGAAGGCGGTGCAGATGGCGTAGTGCGAGGTCTTGAATTCGCCCTCGCTGAAGTACATCATGTACAGCATATAGGCGGTGAAACCGAAACCGTAGCCAAACTGCTCAATGCACAGGGCAATGGTAATCACCACGACATCGGAGGGCTGCGCAATTGCCAGATAGACGAACGTCAGGCACGGCAGCGTCATACAGGCCGCCATCACCCACAACGACTTCTTGAGGCCCACACGCGAGGAGTAGATACCACCCAAGATACCGCCAAGCAGCAGGGCAATCACACCAAACACGCCATAGACGGTACCCACCATCTCGGTGCTTAAGCCAAGGCCTCCCTGTTCAACCGAGTGGACAAGGAAGGGCTGGCACAACTTGATGAGGAAGCCCTCGGGCAGACGGTACAACAGCATGAAAGCAATGGCCAGCAGCACACCGGGCTTCTTGACGAAGGTCACGAAGGAGTTGAGCAACTCGATGAGATTGCTCTGGGTGGGATTATCGACTGACCCTGTGCCCTCGTTGCGCGGGCGGTCTTGGTCAGAACGCGGCAGGGCAAAGGTATGATACAGGGTAATCAGGAAGAACACGGCAGCCGACACGCCCAGCGTGACTTGCCACGACATGGGGATGTTGCCGGTCTTGCTCTCGACGACACCAGCGATGAACACCAGCACGCCTTGACCGAAAACCGAAGCCACGCGGTAGAACACGCTACGGATGCCGATGAACGCCGCCTGACTGCTGGGGCTATGCGCCAGCATGTAGAAACCGTCGGCGGCAATATCGTGTGTTGCCGAAGCAAATGCCGCGATAATGAACAGCACCAGCGTGAACCAGAAGATGCTGATTGACGTATTGCCCGCAGCTATCGACGCGGCTTCTGGACGCGGCAGAGTCACGGTCAACAGGATAAGCATGGCGGTCATGATCATCTGCATGGCGATAATCCACCAGCGCTTGGTCTTCACCACATCGACGATGGGGCTCCAAATGCCCTTGAGGAACCACGGGAAATAGAGCAACGTCGTGAAAAACGACATATCGCCATTGGGAACACCCATCTTGGTAAACATCATCACCGAGATGTTGTTGACCACAAAATAAGGCACACCCTCGGCGAAGTAGAGGGTCGGAACCCACCACCACGGGGCCTTCTGTTCGGGTTCAATCTTTATTTCTTTCATGATTTTATCTTGGTTTTTAAGTTTTAATTTCTTGTGTCATTAAGGACTTTAAGAACCTTAGGGACCTTAGGGACTTTAAGGTCGTTAAGGTCGTTAATAGCGTTTCTCGATGCTGGCGCCCACAAAGTAGTGCAGCAGGATTTGCTTGTAGTCGTAGCCCTTGGCACCCATCACGGCGGCACCGATTTGGCACAGGCCCACACCATGGCCCCACCCTGCCCCACGCAGGACAAATTTGGCGGGATAACCGTCCTCGCCCTTGTCATGCTTCTCGACCACAAAGGCCGAGCTGTACAGGCAGGAGGGCGACAAGGCATAACGGATGGTGAGCTCCTTGCCGATGATGCGCTCGCATTTCTCGCCCACGATGCGCAGGCGGTACAGGCGGCCACTGGTGCCGCGCTCCACGGGCTGCAGGTCACGGATGCGGCCGTAGTCGATGCCCGTGCGCTCATGGATGAGCTGGGAGAGTTCGTCTTGGGAGTATTCCACCTTCCAGCGATAGAAGTCCTTGGTCTCCTGGTCATAGTCGTTGAGCACCTGGGACAGGATTTCGGGGTCGGTGGTGTTACAGAAGGCGCTGGGACTCGACAGAATCCACTCGGCAGCATTGTCCTCGCGGGTGAGGTCGGGGAAGTCGTCCTCTTGCTCGCTGTCACGGCGTGCCTCCAGATAGTCGTGGTGATGCGGTTCCCAGCAGTTCTCAAACTCCTCCATCACGCCGCCGCACGACTTGCTGAAGCGGGCGTCACACAACGCGCCGCCATGCATGAGCACCTGGCCCCATGTGGCACGGATGGCCTGCTCCACCTTCTCGGTCGAGGCACGGGTGATGCCCTGGTAGCGCTGGCAGTGGTCGTCGGCACACACGTCAAAATTCACATGGTCGTCGCGGTCCCACCACTTGACCAGTTCCTCGGGGGTATCCATCATCTCGCCCATGCCATGCGGGTTGCGTTCTGTAGGCTTGACGGTCTCCTCGGTGTGAATCTGCGCCAGCAGCCAGCTGCGTGAGATGACCGCATGGGCTTTGAGCAATTCCAACGAGGCGTTGGCGCTCATCTCGCTGGAGATGACGCTCAGCAGGTAATCCTCGACGCTCAACACATTGACAGGCGTCAATTTGCCATTCTCGACGATAATGTGGAGGGCTCCCTTGAACGTTTGGTCCTCCTGACGTTTCCAGTGGAAACTCACGCCGATGGTCACCCCCTTGAGGGTAAATGAGGCATTCTCGGCATCGACAGGCTCAAAGAGCAGCTCATCATACAGGTTGCCGTTCCACTCAACTCGACCATCAACACAGCGCGCCGTCTGGGCACCGCAACAAGCGTTACCGTTCACGCGGTAATCACCGTTGAGGACAAAATCAAGCTGCGGCTCATTCATGATGCCCACCCTCACTTGCGGTATCTGTTTCTCGTCCATAGTTTTTAGTTTTTAGTCCTTAGTCCTTAGTTTTTAGTCCCTAGTCCCTAGTTTCTAGTTTTTAGTTATTATACATCAAAAGAACCGTCCCTATTTTACCCTAAAAGGGTTGCAGGTTTTCCCAATGCTGGGTGAAACCGGTTATCACGGAAGATAGATCCTGGCGCGACGCGCACACCTCGTTATACAATGACTGGATCATGTCAGGCGTGAGGATATCAAAGTCCCTGCGCTCGGGGACAGCCCAGAGGCCGCCCATATCTACGGCGCCGGGGCTGAGGAGCAAACGGCCCTCGCCCTCACCGTAGCAGGCGGGACGGTGCTTGCTGCGCGGGAAGATGACCATGCGCCAGGCGCGATTGCTGGAATCCCACCAGCACAAGGCATTAACCATCGGTTCATCGTCACCATCAGGTACAGGCAACAGGTCCAGCAGCCGCAAGGCATAACGCTCGGCGGCACGCTGGGTCGAAGTCTCAATGGTGAAGAAGAAACGCTGCAGTGTATCCACATAGCCGATAAATCCCTCGTCGCCATCCACCAAGAGGTGAGTCGTGGCGTGAGCAATCTCGTCACACAGCGGCATCTCGCCCTTGGCACCTGCCTGGAAATGAGCGTGGTCGGGAGCCGAAGCGCCACATCGCGGCCCGTTGTAGAACACCACAAAGTCGGGCAACGACTTAGCCAACAGCAACATATCCCCCACCCTTGCTGACAAGCGCTGGGGCACATGGTGCAGGTCGGCAATCGTGAGGTGACGCTTGAAGATAGGATAAGGATTGACCTGAATCTTGAAATGGTCACCCCAGAGCACAGCCTTCTGCTTGGCGGGTTGGTTCTCGGAGCACAGGAAACACTGGCGACGCGCCAGCGACTTTTTATCAATGGCAGCGGCCGACGAACGACGCCGCTCGGGATTGAACTGCAGCACAATTGTGGACTCGCCCAGTGTCAGCGTGCGTGTGGCAACGCGGGCCAGGGCCGCATAGTTGCGCCCCGCCTCGTCCCAGTCACGCATTTGCCTGGAAATGAGCCTATCGATTACCTTGGTATAATCCATTGACAGTCCTCCTGAATGGCCGTGGCAAAGCCACGGCACACACTAACCTAAAGCCTAATGCCTAATGCCTAATGCCTTATTTCTTGTTTAAGGCGATGCGGGCCTGGAGTTCCCAGGTGCGGATGCGGTCCTTGTACAGGTTGTTACGGTTCATCTTCTCGACATCGAGCGAGGCATCGCTATTGTCATCCCAGCGGCGGCACAGATAGACGGGGTCATAAACGCGGCCAATCTGGTAATAACGCGAGATGTTCAAGCCCAATGCATAGTCCTCACCATAGCTCGTGTTAGGAATCTTCACCTCACGCAGCACGGGCGTATAGAAAGCACGCGGCGCACCCAGGCCGTTGATGCGCAGGGCGTTGTTACGGCCATTGCTGGGCGACCACTCCCTGTGGTCGATGATGCCGGGAGGAATGGGATTGAGGTTGATGTCGGTCATCTGATAGGTACCAACGACCATGGCCACGTTCTGCTCATAGAAGGCATCAACCATCGTCTGCAGGGTGTGCTCGTCCTTATACAGGTCGTCACTGTCGAGCTGCACGATAAATTTGCCGGCATTCTTGCGGTGCGCGGCCAGGTTCCAGTAACCGCCGATGCCCATGTCATAGTAGTCGGCGATGATGTGAATCAGGCGCGGGTCGTTGTACTCGGCAATGGCCTCACGTGTGCCGTCGGTCGAGAAATTGTCCACCACCATCAGGTTGAACTTGAAATTGCACTCCTGCTTGAGCACCGAGTCGATGGCGTCGCGGATGGTGCGGATGCGGTTGCGCACGGGAATCATTACCGTTGCCTCGACCTCAAAGTCGCCCTGATTGAACTCGATGGTACGGAAGTTGGGCACTTCTTCACCATTCTCGGTGCGTACGGGAGACAGATAACCGCCGATTTCCTTGAGGTGCTCGGTGCAGGCCTTCTCCATCTCGATCTGACGGCCACGGTTGCGCGGATCCACGTAGTCAAAAATCTTCTCACCGCTCTTGCGGGTGTCCTGCTCGACATCGCTGTAGAGGAACTCGTTGATGTGGGTGATGGCAGCAAACTGCGACAACTTGAGGCGCAGGTCATACAGGCCGGCGAACTCATATTTCTCCTTCATGGCCTCCACCGCCTTCTTGAAGCACTGGCCGCAGAAAAACAGCACCGAACCGAAGTCGAAATCATCCCTCAAGCTACCCATCTGGTAGTCGATGACGGGAGCCTTGTCGGCGCCCTTGTCGGTCACGTTGTAGTGGTCGGCATAGAGCATGCCCGACTGGGTGTCGTCACCCAGCTTGGCGAAACGCTCCAGCGAGAACGGGCCCATCTTCAGCGTGTCATACTTGGTGTACAGCAGCACGTAGTCGGCATCGGCATGACTGGCTATCTCACGCATCGTGGCACTCGAGAAGAGCACATTGACGGGCAGCATTTCGCAGCCCTCGACGGGTTTGGGTTTGTCAACGGTGGCGAGCAGATAGATCTTGTTCACCAATTCCTCATTCTTGAGGTTCTCGATGGTTTGTGCCGCCTGCTTCTCGCTGACAAACGGAATAAAGCAATTAATTCTTCCCATGATTTCTTGTCTTTTTATATTGTTGATAATTGAATGTTCAGTTTTTTATAAGGTCCTTAGGGCCTTTAGGGTTTCAGGAATTCCATGATGCGGCTCATCAGGCTGGTGCGCTCCTGCACGGTGGTCACCGTCTCGAGGGGGAAGCCGACGACTACGGTGCGGTAGTTGCCACGGTCGCTGGCGATGGCAGCAGGCAGGCCGTTCTCGCCGTAGCGCATCCACGTGAAGCCATGGTCATCGCTGGCGCGAATGGCGTCGGGCGACTCGACGGCATATATCTTGTCATTCAGCTGGCTGGTGAAGTTCCAATCACCAGGCGATGACAGGTAGTTGTCAGGGCTGTCGGTTGCAGTGACGGTGCCATCGAGCGATGCCCTGCCGTGCAAGCCTTCGAAGCCCAGCACGTCCTTGACGAACTTCTTACCCGACGGGTCATCGTTGCCAGCGGCGTTATCCCACAGGTCGCTGCCCACGTAGGCACCCGACAGCAGCACGCTGCCGCCCCCTGCGGTGAATTGGCGCAGGGCATCCTTCAGACCGGATGTGTATATCTTGAAGCGGTTAGGCATCATGCCGCTGCCTGTCTTAATCTCCTTCTGCTTGCCCAGGATGAGGTCCATCAAACGGTAGCCGTCGGTGTCATAACCTGCCTCCAGGGCCTGCTGACTGCACGACACGAAGGAATAGCCCGTATTCATCAGCGCCTCGCCATGCACGGCGGGATAGTCAAAGGTATTGCCCGCCACGTTCATGGTCTCGTAGTTGCTGCGGCTGGAGCCGAAACCTGGCGCGTCGTCGTCCTTCCACTCCAGGGCGCGGCGGAACTCATACTGAGAGCCCAGGTAGTTGATCTGCTGGATATAGGGCACGCCGTGGTCCTTATCGTCATCAAAGCCGGCACGTTCAGGACCGTCAAACCAGTCGGGAGCGCTCACGCGCGTGAAGCCGTTGACCACCAGCACGTCGCCCTGGCTGCCTGCCGCTTCGCCCAGGCTCAAGGTCTCGCTGGGGAAGCTGCGGCCGCCATCGTTCAGGGCGATGATGCGATAGCTGTGAACCTTGTTGTCGTTGATGCGCACGCTGTACTGCGGCCCCTTGACGGTGGCGATTTCCTTGAAAGCGCCATCCAGGCCCACGCGCTCACACACGATGTAGGCCGTGGCATCGGCATTATCGCTCAGGTTGTCGTGAGTGGGTTGCCAGGTGAGCAGGTAATGGCCCTTCTCGGTCTTGCTGATGGCAAAGCTGTTAACGGGCAACGGCTGCACGACATACGAGCGGTGGTCGCGCTGGGCGATGAACTTCAACATGCCCTTGTAGATTGCACGGCTCACGTCAAAGCGGAACATCGGGTCAAGACCATACTTCATGTCGGCGAAATTCTGATGCGAGAGCAGCTCCATGAGCACGGCGGGCACCTCGGGCACGCGTGCCTCATAGTAACTCTTGTCCCACATGCCGCGACGCGTCCAGTTGGGTTCCCACTTGGCGCGGATGTCCTTGACAATCTCGGTCGAGAGCAGGTTGCAATAGCGTCGTGAGAGTTCGCGCGGCGTGCCGTTGGCATACTTGCCGAACTTCTTGCCGCCGCTGTTGGTGCAGTAGATGAGCAGGGTGCCCACAATCTCGTCGTCGGGCGTAGAGCCGGCATCGGTGTGCAGGCAGAACGAGAGGTCAACAGGCACCTTCAGGCCGCCACGGTCGGGCAACACGTCGCTGCCTCCGGCAAGGTAATTGACCCACTCGCCACGGCTGCGGTAGTCATCAACATAATCGTTGATGCCATGGGACGTGGAATAGACACTGTCGGGGAAACCTGCCCACTGCAGGTAGTAGCGCGAGCCCAGGTGGAACCACGGGTGGTCACCGCTGCCGATGTAGCTGTACTGCACGCCCTCCTTACCCAGGTATTTCTCATTCTCCTGCTCGGCGGCGATGCGGCGGTTTTCCTCGGTGGGCAGCGCCACACGACGCACGATATTGCCCTTGCCGCCACCCACCTGGATGGCGTCGGCGGTGATGACGGCCTCCTTATTGGCGCTCAGGTTGGACACTTCTACCACAGCGGGGTTCATGCCCTTGGCCAGCGGGAATGTGCCCAGATATACCCACACGCCACCTGCCATCGACTGATCGACGCGGAAATGACGCGCCCCACTCAGGCTATTGACGGTATAGTTCACGTCATGGGCGCTGTTGGGCAGCGACTTGTAAGAGATATACACGGCAAACTCACCTGCCTCGGGCATCTCGACATCCCACGACGCGGTCGAGACTTTATTCTTGTCTTTCTCGGCCTTGACCATGCGGTAGGTGCCCTCATTGAAGGGGTTCTCAAAGTCTTTATATTGTGGGCGCAGGTAGGCAAAGCCGTTGCCTTCGTTGCCAGTCTGCCACTTCTGCTTGCCATTGTGCTCGCTGTAGCCACGCTGCGCCTCGCCCCCGTCATTATCGACCACGACGCCCACGTTGTGGGTATCGCGTTCACGGGCATTCCACACATAGGCGCCCGCGTTTTCCAGCATCGGAATCAGGAACGGCAGCACATAGCTGTGGGTGTACATGTCCTCGACAGTCTGCATCAGGCGGGCGCGCTGCCACTCCCAACGGTTCAGCTTGGGCTCGAAATACCAGCCGTGGCTGGGCCACATCGCCACGATGTTGCCGTCCAGGCCGTGCTTGTAATGACGGTTGGCGTCCATCTCGCTGATGAACGGTTCGTGACTGCGCTTGTAGGCCGGCTCATAGTCGGCGAAGTACTTGTTGATGTCGTTGCCCACGATAGTGATGAGAACGGGGCTGTCCCCATAGTCACTGCCCAACGCCTCGCGTATCTCGCCGCGCATGCGTTCCACCCCTTCTTGGGTGAAAGGCACATCACCGAAGTTCTCACTCACGTCCACCTTGACCGTGTCGTTCTCGAACAGGACCGAACGCACCTTCAGGTCACCCACGCCCATGTGCTCGGGCAACTGACTGGCGACCACACGCTGAACAGCGGCAATCTGGTCGTCGGTGAACGACTGGGCGTGCAACGGCGGCATCACCGCCAGGCAAGCCGCTACACTCAACAACAACTTTGTCGTCTTTTTCATATCTTGGTTTTTTCTGATTTTGGCAATTTGTAATGCAACAAAAGTACTCAAACCTAACGAAAAACCAAAACGAAACACCCCTAATGCCCCTCTTTACAACATCTTTTATGATTTAACTACATTTTTTAAAGAAAATACCACCCCATTTGATGAGCCGGGCACAGACTTGAACTTTTAAGCGAACGGGCGCAACGACGCCCACCTGCGACAGATCAGGGTACAGCGACATTGACGGTAACGGCATGGCTGGCATCCACTGATGCCCCATTGCCATCATCGACGTCACGCTGTGAGTCTGATATGGTTAGGATTCCGTGCTGTGGTAGGCGATGAGGCCCGGCATGGAGCTGAGGAGGATTTTGCGCACGGTGGCGCCAAACTGGTTGGCGACCTCGAGCAGAATCTCGCTATAGGTCGTTGCGATGGGGCCGACGAAATTAACGGGATAGGTCTTATAGTCATACTGCGACACGTTGCGCTCGAAGAAACGCATGAACTCGCCCGCAATCAGGTCGTGAACGTATTGACTGTCCAAATGCTCGCTCAAGAAGAATGAATAAGCACGCAGGTTGCGCGTGGCGGCGGGGTTGTTGAGCACCGCGTCAAGCACCTCGGCGCGCGTCACCTTGTATTTGTCAAAGAATGCTTCGGTCAGGTCATGGGGTGCCAAGCCCTTAAGGACGTCGCCCAAGAACACGCGGCCCAGGGCGGCACCGCTGCCCTCATCGCCCAGGATGAAGCCCAGGGCAGGCACATTCTTGACGATTTCCTTGCCGTCATAGAGGCACGAGTTGCTGCCGGTGCCCAGGATGCATGCCAGTCCCTGTTCACGCACCAACAGGCCACGTGCAGCGCCCAGCAGGTCGCTCATCACAGTGACCGGTGTCTTGAACTGCGCCACAAGGGATCCCTCGATGATCTTGTTCTTCTCGGGGCCCGAACAGCCTGCGCCATAGAAATAGACATGGCTCCAACGGCGCTTGAAAAATTCAGGCGGCAACTCCAGACGGATGCTGTGGCTGATTTCGCGGCGCGTCATGAAAAACGGGTTCAGTCCCGAGGTGTAAGCACTCTCAAGCACCTCACCATCCTCAACAAGCGCCCACTCGGTGCGCGTCGTGCTGCTATCGGCAATTAGGGTAATATTTTGACCTTTAGTCATTCCCAACCTGGTTAATAAATATAGAATTCTGTTAACTTTCCTTTAAAACCAGCATCTCGCTGCTTTTTACAGCCACAAAGTTATGCCAAATTCAGATGAAAACGCCCGAATCATCAATAAAATTCCATAATTCAAACAATAATTAACATTTAAAAACACATATTGACTAAAAAAGTATCCATTCAGCCGTTTGACCCCACGCAAAGGCGCTAAGACGCTAAGCTTTTATTGGTTATTATTATTGTCCGGTAAAAAATGCGCACACGCCACCAAAGTATTGTAAATAAGATGATCAACTGCTGTTTCCCATAATGGGGCTTGGTCAAGCCTCGAAGAGGCAGATCGGGCAGTATGCCCGATTTCAAATGAGAAACACCATGCGAGTGGGTCGAAGACCCACGAAGCTTGGTGCACTGCTGATGACTGCCAAGTGCGTCGAAGACGAACTTCTGCATCACTCAAAAGCCTGTCAATCACAAAGTTCCTCTCCGAGGCACTCGCATAGTTCTGCTCATTACCAACCTGAGTGCATTGCTCAATATAGTTGATAGGCGAAAAACTTGCACTGATTATGTGTTTCGATACCTTATAACAAAACTAATAATCGCTCCGTCGATCCTGGGTTGGTATTATTATTTAGAAACGATAGCCTATGCCGACTGTGAGCCCGTGCATTGCCCGTTTGCGGGGCAGATTCAACGGATGACCCATGATGACCACGTTACGCACATTGCTATAGACATCCATGCTACTCCACGTATAGCCTGCCCACACTTGGCATCGGTCGATGTCCAATGCTAAGGCTGGTTTGAGATGGAAGAAACAGCCTATTCCGCCATGGTTTTTCTCATATTCCTTTGGCGGCTCGACATAAGTACCCGGTTGGTTGGGAATAGCAATATAGCCAACCTTGCCATTCGTTGGGAACGGCAGCGATATGCCGGCATCGGCTTTTAGTGATACTTGCAGGTCGCCATCATGGTTACGCCACAAGGCTGGACTTTGAAGCTGGATGCCAGTGCTCATCCACAAGGCATTGTCCACATTATCGGTTTTCACCAGCATATTTCCCACAGTAAAAGAGCGTTCTCCGCTAGTAAAATTAGAGGCGAAGCCTAATGATGCTTTCACACCTACATATTTGATTGGACGGTAATTGATACCCAGTTCAAGCCCCCAATCAAGCGTGTTGTAAGTGGAAGCTTCAATGCTGGCTTGCCAATGACGCATAGGCTCTATGGATGTTTGGGCATTGGCCGCAAGGGATAATATACCTATCGCCAATGCAATTAATCTTATTTTGAAATGAAGCTTCATTTTATCGTCTGTTTTAGTGGAGCAAAGATACTTATTATTTTTTATAGCACAAAAAAATAGTTGAATCGGGTAGGTCGGAGAGCGAGAGTTTTGGCTTTCGCTCCCTTTCCTATCACACCACCGTACGTGCCGTCCGGCATACGGCGGTTTGGCTTGCTTTCAAAGAGGTCTTTGCAGACCATCTCCCATCGTTCTTGACTTCTGCTGCCGACTGATTGTACCTATCTCTATGGTGTTAGCATCATGTACGTTTCAGCCATTGCACCTCGTCAGTAATTCACATCGGAACATACATCCTCGATTGATGTTGCAAACCATTCGGCCCTTCGCCTTGACTGGCACGCAGTCGGCTACTTTGGCCTCGGCTGACTTCTCGCCATTCGCTTACTATCCTTTATCGGACTGACGAGACCTCACAGGATAAGCCGTACATCTTTCTTCGTTTACCTGCCCGATTTACGCATCAAGGTTACGGTCACCCTTGGGAACTTTGTTGCCGTTTGCCAACTTGTCGCTTGATACGCCTTCGTATCGGGTTTCTGTCCGTCAGGCCACGAGTTCGCTATCGCTTCCTCTCTCCCAAACGTCGCCGTTTGAAACTTGCGAGTCGCTATATGAGTTCGTCGGTGACTACGCCCCAAGTGGACTTTCGCCACAGATGTATGACATGCCCGTCGTACCAAAAAAGCACCTGCGGCGCAATGCCACAAGTGCCTTTTTTGATGATAAACGAAGCGGGTTGTCCGGTTAGCCGATCTCGATGGCGCGGTCCATCTTCTTCTCGGGCTGGGGAGCGATCTTGGGCAGGTCGATGGTCAGGATACCGTCCTCAACCTTGGCGCTGATGGCCTCCTTATCGACCTCGTCGGGCAGAATATAAGTCTGCTCATAGTCGGTATAGGAGAACTCGCGGCGCACATAGTGGCATTTCTTGCCCTCCTCACAGGACTTGTCCTCGTGCTCGTCCTTATTCTCAATCTTCACAACCAGGTTGCCCTCGTTGTTGATGTTCACCTTGCAGAACTCCTTTTTCAGACCTGGAGCGGCGACCTCCATGGTGAAAGCGGTATCGCTCTCCTTGACGTTGACAGCGGGTGCTGTGCTCACGTGACGCGGGGTCCAATCCATATCAAACAGGTCGTTAAATGCACTGTCTAACCAGTTGTTGCGGTTGTTGCGAATTACAGGAAAATACATAGTCATTACCTCCAATTATTTTGTTTTATGAGTCTTTAAATGTTTCTGTCTTGTGCCAGCCCTGCTTGCGCATCGCCGGCACTCCTGTATTCAGCAAAACCGATACCAAAGCCCCAAAGTTTAACCACCGTTAAAAACTCAAGCCACCGTGTCATGTTTTTAAACTATTTTAAACAAGAAACTGACAAAATGTCAGTTTCTTGTGTTTTTTGCCCCGATTTTCAACGTTCTTGCTTTACTCTGTATCCTCGACCAAGATCATATCGATAATCGAGGTAACGTCGGCGATACCCACCGTGCCATCGCCATTCACGTCGGCAGCGGCAAGGTTGAGACCTGTGCCATCGCCCCCGAGGATGTAGTCGATCAGAGCCGTCACGTCGGCGATGCCCACGCTGCCGCTGCCGTCAACATCACCAAGGATCACCACTGCCGACAGGTAGCCCGGATTGTCCGTGCCACCGTCGATGCGGGCATAGGTCTTGTCAGTATGGCTTGAGTTGTATTTCGTGCCCTGACCGCCCACCAGATTGTAGCAGTGGTAGAACATCTCTCGCGAATAATAGGAGTCACTGTTGACGTGCGTGACATCCCAGTCATCGCCCACCGTGATGGTAACCAGATTGCTGCAGTTTTTAAACATGCCGGACAGGTAGCGGAACGACGCGGTGTTGAAACTGCTCAAGTCGAGACTCGTCAGACTGGCGCAACCGTCGAACATGTTTTCCACCCCATAGATCTTCTCGGTGTTGAAGTTGCTCAAGTCAACGCTGGCCAAGCTGCTGCATCCCTGGAACATCTGGCGCAACCATTGCGAACTTCCGGTATCAAAATTGCTCAGGTCAACGCTTACAAGTGAGGAGCAGTTCTTGAACATGCTTTCCATAGAGATTGCTTTGGGATTGGTGAAACTGCTCAGGTCGAGGCTCGTCAAGCTGGAACAACCATAGAACATTCCATCCATGGTGACCACATTGTCCGTGTTGAAGTTGCTCACGTCAAGGCTCCTCAGACTGCTGCAGCCCGAGAACAGGCTACGCATCGAGTCCACCTGCTCGGTATTGAAACTGCTCACATTAAGGTCGGTCAAACCCGTGCAACCGGAGAACATGGATTCCATGTTGGTCAGATTGGGGGTGTCGAAATTGCTCAGGTCGAGACTCGTCAGGCCCGTGCAACTACTGAACATGTTGTCCATCCTTTTCACATTACCGGTGTCGAAATGGCTCAAGTCAAGCTCCGTCAAACTCTCGCAACCCCAGAACATCCTCGCCATATTGACCACATTAGAGGTGTTGAAGTGAGTCAGGTCAAGGCTCGTCAAACCATTGCACTGATAGAACATGCAATACATGTTGGTGACATTCGCGGTATTGAAGTTGGTCACGTCAAGGGTGGTGCAGGGGCTGTAGCCGAACATGTACTCCATCTTGGTCACATTGCTGGTATCGAAATGACGCACATCCACGTTATCCAATTTATTGGAATGATAGAACATATAGCCCATGTTGGTCACGTTAGACGTGTTGAAGCTGCTGATATCGACCGACTCCAGATTATCACAGAAACTCACCAGCCAAGCCATGTCCTGCACGTTCTCGGTATTGAAACTGCTTAAGTCGAGGGTCGTCAGGGCATCGCAGCCGGCGAACATGCCATTCATGGACACCACACTGCCTGTGTCGAAATTGCTCAAGTCAAGACTCGTCAAGCCAGTGCAGTCGCCGAACATACCATTCATGTTCTCGACTTTGGAGGTGTTGAAATTGCTCATATCGATGTTCGTCAACTTGTAGCATCTATAGAACAGGCAAGCCATGTTTGTCACCTTGTCGGTATTGAAGTGGCTCACGTCAATGGTATCCAGGCTCATGCAGTTATAGAACATGGAAAGCATAGTCGTCACATTAGACGTGTTCAGGTATTCGATGCCCTCGATCGTCCTGAGCTTGCGCATGTGGCAAAACCACTTGGCGGTAGTTGTAGGCCTGAAGTTGGCAAATGAGGGGTCAAACACCACCCTTACGACAACATCATAATAGCGGAATTTATACCAGTCGGGGTCGTCCCAGTTGTCATTGGGATACAGCGGCATGGAAACGCCATACCAACTGGCGTCATTGCCGTCATAGTAGAACGTCAGCGTGGAGTCTTCGGACGTATATACCGCATAGGCGAGATCTCTTGCCTGACCGCTCATTGCACACAGCAGGCAGGCCACCAGGGCCAATGCTCTTACTAATAATTTACTATTCATAATCACTTGTTATTCTTTTATTGTTAATGTCACTGCTAGAGTTTCACCTTGTGGGTAACGCTGCGGCCGTTGATGTGGACACGCACGAGATAGATGCCGTGGGCGATGTCGGCCACATTCAGGCAGTTGCCGCCGGCGGCCTTGACGGTGCGGCCGTTCATGTCAATCAGTTCCACGCCCTGCACCCAGGTGTCGGCGCTCACGACGATGTAGTCGCCGTTGTGGCGCACCTCCATATTGGCAATGCGCATCTCATTGATGCCGCTGGAAGCCTTCTTGAGCAGGTTATCGAAGCGGATGGTACCAGTCTTTATCATCACGTTGGTCCAGGGATTTTTGACGGGTTCTATATGAAAGCCTGTGAACTTGACATGATCTCCAAAAAAATCAGATTGATTCGGCACGACCTCCACATACCGCCAACCGTGGAAATCCATCACCTCTAAGACTACCCCGCAGTAGTTACCATTATCATAGGAGAAATCTGCTATAAGAGCGCTGTGGCTCATATCTCCCCAGATGTGGATGCCCAACGTGTCGCCTTGGCAGAAGTTGATGTCTGTTGTGTTCTTGGGACGGATAAATATTTGACCATTTTTATCGTTGAACCCGTAAGTCACCTGCATGGACTTGCTGCCGAACAGCCTGTCGGTCGAGTTTGTTAACTCGCAGCTGTTCATCGCCTCGGGATCTTCACCCGAACTGTAGCTGTAGTAGTCATCGGCGTTCTCAAAATCCTCGACGACTTCCATGCCAGGCTTGTCGGCACCAGCGTCAACAGCGGTAAAGTTGATGTCAAGCGCTGCGGGCAGATGGATGCCGGCAGTGTCGGCGATGTCCGCATCAAGGACAAGACGGTAGTCCTTACCCACCTCAAAGTCCCTAACCAGCGGCAGGCGCACAAAGCCGTAATCGTCACCACGCTTGTTGTACTTGATGCCACGCTTGTTCCATGCCAGCTCGTTGCCCTCGCTGTCGAGCACACGCAGTTTCTGGAACAGGTTGTAGGTATCGAGCAACGAGTCCACACGCAACTCCACAACGGGTGACTTGAAATGGACAGGAGCGCCCTCATAGGGGAACACGTTCACCCCGCCAAGGTGGTTGCGCGGCTGGGTATAGAACTGCATCACGAAGTCTTCCTGCATCGGAGTGCCGCCGCCATGCTCGGCGCTGCGCTTGAGCGTGAGCGTGTACAGGGTGTTCACGTCAAAGGCATCTACCGGCGTGAACACGAGACGGTAGTAGGAATCCTCCCAACGGAAGGTGCCCTCAACAGGCGGGTCGAGCGTGAAGGCATCGCAGGTGGTCACACTGTCCATGTCCCAGTTGAATGAGAGCACAATCTGCTCGCTGCACTTCACGGCAGGGTCGCCCTCATGCCACACGGGGCTGTAGTCAACCACCACGGGGGGCGTGTCGCGGACGCGCTTGAGGTAGAAGTTCTGATAGGTCGGCGCATTGGCACTTACCGTGACGGTCTCACTCTGGCCGAAGTGGGACGGCTCGCTCACCTCAACGGTATAGGTCCCCGGCTCCACATACTTGAACAGATAGATGCCGTTGCGCAGGGTGTCGGTCTGGCAGCGCTGCACCTCGTTACCATCCTGGTCGAGCAGGCGCACGGTGGCGTTGTGGATAGGCATCAGGCCATCATCGCCATAGATGATGAAGGGCTGGGGATTCTCCTGCAAGCGCTTAATGCGGTCATCACGCACGTTGCCCGTGACAACACCCTGCCCGAAGTTATCCAAACGGTCGAAATACTTGTCGGCGCCCAGCGAGATGTTCCATCCCTCCATCCAGCAATAATAGGGGCTAAGCAGGCGGTAGGCCTCAGGGATGTAGTCGTGGAAGGAGCCTTCGCTCAGGTTAGCGACGGCACGGTTGCCGCGCAACACGCCATAGCCTTGGGTGCCCCACTCGGGACGGAACGACCAGTCGCCCCAGATTTGGTAGTTGTGTGTCCACACCGTGCTGGTGTTGGCATACAGGTAGGGCTCCAGGTCGGCAGCGAGCACGTCAGCATTGGCGATTTGGGGGCTCCCGGTGTAGCCACGGTAGAACACCATCGGGAAGTTGTTCACCGCACTGGTGCCCGTGGCGTTGCTGTGGATGGAATAGAACACGTCGGCACCGCTCTGGTTGCACAGGGCGACGATGGTCGAGAGCGCCAGGTCGTCGCTGGTGGTGTTGGTGCGGCGCGAGATGCTGGTCTTATAGCCTTTTTTCTTCAGGATTTCCTCAAGGGCGAGACCTTTACGCAGGTTGGACTTGGATTCCCACGAACCCGCGCTGTCGCCCACGCTGAACGGATAGATGACCATATTGCGGTCATCACTGTCATAGCCGCCGTGGCCCGGGTTGATATACACGTGAGGCTGTTGAGCGTTAGCGTTGCCGATGGCGAAAACCGCCATCAATGCCATCATCCAGAAATGTACAAAAATCTTTTTCATGACTTTTCAGCGGTTTTATCGGTAAATGTTGATATGCATCTCATAGAGCAGGCCGTCGATGGTCGTATAGACGATTTTGCCGCCGCCACACGTGGGCTGCATCGCCATCGATTCTGGCGAGTTCAACTGGGCCTGCCAGGTGCCGTCGGCCTTGAGCAGCATGATTTGGGACGAGGTGAACTGGTGGCCGTCGTCGGTGGCATGCTGTGCCACCAGGTAGTCGTTGTCATACCAGCACGGCACCTCGTAGTTGCCCAGCATGGCGACCACCTGTCCCCGCAGGTCGATGACCACGATGCCCTTGCCCGCGGCAAAGAAGGCCACGCGCTGTCCGTCGGGCGAGAGCGATGCCCACAGGTAACCTGCCCATGAGTCCACAGGCGAGAACACGCGTTCCTTGCCGTCAACAATCACGTGCACACGGTTGCCTTCGGTCCACGCCCCGCTGCCGCTCGAGGCCATGTCGCGGTCGGCTTTACCCAATGCCTTGACCATGCCGCCACGGGTGGTGGCAACAGCCTTGACCGTGCCGTGATGTGACTCGGTGAGGCGGGTCACCGCACGCGATGCGGCGTCGTAGCATTGTCCGGTGCGGTACACCAGATGATTCTCCGCCGACTGCTGAGTAACAAAATATACCTTGCCGTCACCTCCAAAACAGGCGTCATTGCCCGCCACGAAGTCGCGTGTGACCGTGGTGGACACATTGTCGGTGAAGTCATAGAGCTTCAATGCCCCATTCTCGGTCGAGAACAGCAGGCGGTCTCCCGCGCTGTTGAGAACAGGATAATAGGCGGGTCCCTCGACGCCCTCGAGCAGACGCGAGAGCGAGGTCACCTCAACCTCTTGGGCGAGCACTGGTGACAGCCATGCCGCCAGCGCCAGCAACATCATAAATGACAGTCTCTTTTTCATATATACTTAGTTTTTTTTTTAAGTTAGGAGTTAGAAGTTAGAAGTTAGGAGTTAGGAGTTAGAAGTTAGAAGTTAGAAGTTAGAAGTTAGAAATGTGGGTACCACCTAAAGTCTAAGAACTAAGGACTAAGGACTAAGGACTAAGGACTAAGAACTAAGGACTAAAACCTAAAACCTATTTCTTCTTCTTTTTAGGCTTCATGTCTTTACGCATCATCAGGTTCTTATATACGGTCTCGTTCTTTTTGGTCTTCACCTTGGTGGTGATGTACAGTTCCTCGTCACCGTAGTAAACCTCGAGCTTATACTTCATGGGAGGCAGGTTGGAGAACACAAACACGCCGTTGTCGCGGTTATCGAGGGTATAGGCACGCGTCATCACACCGCGGTCGGTGTACAGGCGAAGCAACGCTCCGTTCAGCGGCTTGAGTTCGTCGTCTCCGTACAGGCGCATGTCATCGTCCTGGCGCAGGATGTCTTCCCAACGGATTACACCGGCAAGGACGCCGTTCTTGAACTTTCCGTAATAGTGGAAATATTCATCCAGGCCCTGTGAATAGTTCCATGCCTCCAGCCAGCAGTAGTTGTCGCAGAACAGGCGTTCGCGCTCGGGCAGATAGTCATGGAAGGAGCCCTCGATGAGCGTTGCCGGCAGCTTGTTGTAACGCAGCACGCCCAGTCCCACCTTGTAGCCCCACTCAGGATAGAACGACCAGTCGCCACGGCTACGCTCCTTGTGGCTCCACACGGTGAGCTCGTTCATCTTGGCAAAGTGCATGATCATGTCGCTCAGCGCGTGGCTGCCCTCGACAACGTCCTGGTCGTCCCAACCGCGGTACAGGGCCAGCGGGAAATTCACACGGTTCTCGGTGCCGGTGGCGTTGCTGTGCAAGGCCAGGAAGATGTCCGCGCCGCTGTTGGATGCCAGGGCGACGATTTCAAACAAGTCCAGGTCATCCTCGGTCTTGTTGGTCTTGCGCGACAGCACGGTCTCGTAGCCCTTGTTATGCAGAATCTCTTCCAGCGCCAGCGCTTTGGTCAGGTTGGAGTTGGACTCATAGTAGTGCAGGGTGTCGCGGGCACTGATAACCCATGTGGGGATGTGGCGGTCGTCATCGTCATGTCCGCCGTGGCCAGGGTTGATGAACACACGAGGCAAGTCCTTCTTGCTGCCAGGGTTGGGCGACTTTTCCACTTTGCCCTTACCCGGCGCCGCGGGCATGGCCTTAGCAGGCTCGATATCCAACTCGAGCTGCTTGACCTCGCCGCTATACTGCACGGTATAGACCACCTTGCCGCCAGCAGTCATAGGCTGCACGGCACGCTCCTCCCTGGGAGAGATGGGTTTGAACACCGAGCCGTCGATGGAAATGAGCCAGATGCGGCTTTCGTTGGTGCGCGTGTTGCCCGCATTGCTCATCGCGATGATATAATCGTTGTTGTACCAGCTGGGCATGAGGAACTCGCCCAACTCGGCAATCACGCTGCCGTTGAGGTCACACACCACCACACCGTGGGATGCCGCCTCAAACATCACCTTGGTGCCATCGGGAGAGAGCGACGCCCACAGGTAGCCGTTGCTGTCGTCAATGGGCTGCAAGGCCCGGCTCACGCCGTTGGCATCCACCAGATAGAGCGTGGTGCCGCGGGTATAGGCCCAGGCTCCCACCTTCTTGGCGCTGCTGTAAATCTGACGCTCACCGTTGATCACCACGCCAGCGGCTGCGTGCAGCGGCTGCACCTGACCGTGCTGGCCCTTGAGCACAATCTCATCCTTGCCCGTCGAGGGGTCGTAGCAGTGGCCCGTGCGGTACAGCAGGTTGCCCTTCTTACGCTCCTGCGTGAGGTAATACACCTTGCCGTCGGGGCCAAAGATGGCGTCAAAGCCCGGCATACCCGTCGATGAGACGACGCGGTGGTCGCCCGTTGTCAGGTTCTTCAAAATCAAGTGAGAGCCTTCGGTCGTCGAGAACAGCAGCCACTGCCCGTCGGGACTCACCTGCGGAAAAAAGCCGCAGCTGTCAACCAGCGTTTTCACACTACCCTGCTTCACACCGACCGCACCCGCGCCCAGCGCCCACAAGCACAAAAAGGATATTACCAGGATGATTTTTTTCATATCATTAAGATTTTTTCAATTATGTTCTAGTTGGCAAAGATACACATTTTTCCTCAGACCATAGCCAAATCCGAACAAATTTTGGGAACGATATAGCAGTTTGGCCCTCCCCTGCGAGGCTAACGCTAATTTCACAAATTTTTCTAATTTCCGCTAAGTTTTTATTCGCCTAATTAGTCAAATTCGTGAAATTCGTGTTTAAAAACAAGGGGAAAAAGTAGAGACGCAAAATTTTGCGTCTCCACATGGCCACGGGAAAAGGCCTATAGTCCTGTCATCAGGAGAACGGTCCCTATTTTCTTCGGGGTTTCTCCAGAACGGGCTCCTCCAGAGCAAGCCTCAGCTGGGGAGATGCCCCTGCACGTTCAATGCCTGGTTTCATCATCTTGCCCAGCGAGCCCGTGAGGATGTAGTCAACCAGGGCTGTCACGTCGGCGATGCCCACGTTGGTGTCGCCATCCACGTCAGATGCCTCGAGGATGATATTTGAGGCATCGCCCGTGAGCACGTAGTCAACCAAGGCTGTCACGTCGGCAACGCCCACGATGTTATCGCCATTCACATCACCCAGCAAGAAGGCGCTGCCTGCATAGGGTGCCCAGTCATAACTCTCATTATCCCAATAGAGAACATTCCATTTTTTGGCGACGGCTTGATTGACCTGGGATACTGTGATGACGTTACCTTCGGGATCACCCCCAAATTCGGGGACACAGGCATATAAATCACCCTTATCATAGGTTGTGACCGTGGGCAAGCCATCAACAAGCGCTTGCATCTTGCTGCCTCTGATCTGATTAAAATAAATAGACAGTAGCCACAGCGAGGGGCATCTGCTCACATTCAGGCTTGTCAGTTGGTTGTAGTCAACACACAATCTCTGTAGAGAGGAACAACCACTGGCATCGAGGCTTGTCAAGTTGTTCTGCTCGCACCATAGATCCTTGAGATTAGTGTGGTTAGCAACATCCAGACTTGTAATCTTGTTGCATCTGCAATTAGCTTGATAGAGATTGGTAAACCTGCCAACATCAAGACTTGAGATTTGGTTATAACTGCAGTCAAGCGAAAGCAATTCATCGGTGCAGTTACTTAAGTCCAGCGAGGTCAATTGGTTATATTTACACCAAACAACCAAAAGGTCAGGACATCCGCTGATGTCCAATTCAGTCAATTGGTTTTGGCTGCAATTGAAGTAATATAATTCGGGCAGATTGCCCAACGTCAAGCTGGACAAATAATTATCTTCGCAATCAAGGTCTTCCAACGGGGTGCAATCCGACACGTCGAGACTGGTCAATTGGTTATGTTCGCAATACAGTAGTGCAAGAGCGGTACATCCCGTCACGTCAAGAAGGGTCAATTCGTTATTGTTGCAACGCAATTCGGTGAGCATCTCGTTGAATGCGACTTCGAGGCTTGTCAAGTTGCTCTTGCCTGTAACCGTAAGGGTCTGGAGGTGGGTTGATGCGCAGTTCAGACTCCCCAGGTCAGCCATGGCACTCACATCAAGGCTGGTAATCGGACAGCCATCGCAGTCAAGATCGGTCATTGCGGTACAACTTTCAACGCCGGTAATCTCTGCAAGGTTATAATTATAATAGCAGAACAGAGTGGAAAGAGCAGTGCAGCCTGTCACGTTAAGCGTCGTCAAGTTATTCCTATGGCACATCAAGGTTTGCAGGGCGGTCAGGTCTCTCACGTCCAAGAACGTGAGCTTGCATCGACTGCAGTCCAAAGAAAGCAGTGTCGTGCAACTCCACAGGCCGCTGATGTCTTCCAGCTTCGGGTTGTTACTGCAATTGAGTTCAAACAACTTAGTGCAACCGGTAACATTGAAATTGCTCAAATTGCTGTTGTTTGAACAATTCAACGAGGTGAGCAAGTCATTATCATCCACCCAAAGTTGAGTCAGGTTGTTCTTGTTGTTAAGCGTGAGCGAGGTAATCTTGTTGTCCGAGCAAACAACGTTGGTCAGATTGTTCAGGCTGTTCAGATCACTCAGGTCGGTCAGGCTACAGCTATAGCATGAGAACATCTCCAGAGCAGAGCAGTCTGCCAAGCCAGTAATCGCCTGAAGGTAAGGGTTGTTAAAGCACCTGAACTCGGTCAATGCCGGGCAGTTGTTCACGATCAATGAGGTTAAGTTACAGTCATTGCAATAGAGTTTTTTCAACTGAGTGTTACCCAGCACCCTGAGGTAGGCCAGGTATCTGTGTTCCGAGACATCAAGCGTCGTCAGCCTGTTGTTGCGGGCATACAGTTTCTGCAGGTTGGGCATGTTGGCCACGGCGCTCAGGTCGGTGAAGGCGCAGTCCTCAACATCCAGGTGACTGATGGCGGTACAGGTTGACAAGCCATAGACGTTGGACAGATTAGGGTTCTCGTAGCACAGGAGCGTCCCCAGCGACGTACAGTTAGACACATCCAGATTGGTCAACACGTTGTCGTAACAACTCACGTATGTCAGATTGGGGTTGTTTTGTACCCACAGCGTCCTCAATGCCGTGTGATAAGTCACACTGACAGTCGAGAGCTGGTTGTAATGGAGATACAGCTGTTCCAGCGCAGTGTTATTGCTCACATTGATTGAGGTCAACTTGTTGTCAAAAACGTTGAGATAGGTCAATTTGCGGTTGCTGTTCACGTTAATCGTGGTGAGGTTGTTACCGTAGCAACTGAGCCTCGTCAACTCGGTGAAGTACTCGACACCCTTCATGTCAGAAATGCCTTTGTTGTTGACCTCCAACGTGGTGCGGGCATTGAGCTGAGCGGTGGTGATGACACCGCTGGGATACTCCGACATCAGATAGGAGCGGAAGTTCGCGTCAGGGAAGTTGGTGCTGTTGATGGTCACGTCGGCATGGGCGGCCAGCGTAGCCATGAGCACGGTGAGTAAGATAAGTAGTGGCTTTTTCATATCGTCAACATTTTAAAAATGAACAATAAGCAATAAATAAACGTTAGCATCTAAGGATTTTTGGCAAAAATATAACAAATAATCGGAAGAAACAAGAAAAACCCCTCTTTTTCGCACCAGAGTTTACCGACAAATTTAGGGTGGTCCCATGACGAACTCATGAGCCACCCTCTTGTTTTTTGTTACATTAGAGTCTGGGGAAACATCGATGATTTTCTTCCAATTTCCTGTGCGATAGCACGGTTATCTGTGCCACATTCCATCGCAGGGTCAACTGCTATATCGTTCCCAAAAAAAAATTCGTGTAACACGTCAAATTAGCGGAATTCGCATTAGCCCCGCAGGGCAGTGCGCCGATGCCATTTGTCTTTGTTGTCTTCCTCTTTTCGGTTGATGTTTTTTTGGTGACTGTGCTTTTTGACATGGACAAGGAGTGGAGGCGCATTATACCTTTGCAGCACAACAAACATCAAAAACCAAACAAAACCGAAACAAAACCATGAAATCAACACTCAACATAGCCGTCAACACCGACCTGATGGCACTCGTGCAGGCCTCACTCCAGCCCGATGAGCTGGCAAGCCTGTTCAGCGCCCTCACGGCGCTCATGACCGGCGGGGATGCCTCGCAGCACCTGAACACGTCGGGACTGCGGCTGGCTTTCGCCCTGCTGAGCTCGCCCATCGGCTCGAGCATGAAGCGTCGCGCCGTCAACCGTGCCAACGGTGCCAAGGGTGGCCGTCCACGCAAGCGCTCGCTCCAGGATGCCGAAAAACCGACCCCGCCATCAAGCACGATGGGTTCAGAGTCGGTTACGGCAAAAAAAAGCAAAAAAGAAGACCTTCCCCCCACACCCCCTATAGAAGAAAAAAACAAAAAAAACATTTCAATAAAAAACAATCAAAAAAATGAAACCAACAACAGTAACAACCGCTGGCAGTATATTGCCGACCCTGTCGCTCGCCGTGAGTCAGAGCGCCAATCCCGATACCAAGAAGTGTGTCGTTCTATCGCCGAACTTGCAGCACAGGGTGTACAACCTGCTGAGGTCCCATTCTGACCTCGAGTCGTTCATGAGGGTGATGAACCCCGACCTGCAGCACGCCTGCGCCCAGCACGTGGACAGGGCCTACTTTGGCACCGCCCCTACCCTGCTGACGCTGCGCCGCGCCTACCATGACGAGGCGGCAACCATCTGGATGCTGCCCCAGCTCTACGACCTGTGTGAGTACTGCGGCGTCAAGGAGAAACTCGACAAACGGCAGATGGAGCAGCTGGCACGCATCATCGCCACCGAGTTCAGCTACCTGAAGGTGACCGAGGTGATGCTATTCCTGCATCGCCTCAAGGCGGGCTGCTATGGCCATTTCTACGGCGCCATCGACCCCATGGTCATCGTCACGGCATTGCGGCGTGATTTCATGAGGGAACGTGCCGCCGCCATCGACCGCAGCGAGCACGCCCATGCCCGCGCCGAGTGGGAAACACACTGCCGCCTGGTGGCCAAGGAGCGTGCCGAAGCCCGCGCCGCCGGTCGCCCCATGTACCCCTACCCGGTCACGCCGCCCAAAATCACGCTGCTCAAGCCCCCAGTGAGTTAGGCTTTAGGTGTTAGGTGGCATCCGCCAACCGATTACTGCCCCAAAGGGTGAAGGCATGGCAAGATGATAGGCAGGTGGCGAAACTTGGCGCAAGCCAAGTGAAACCCCTGCCTATACCTTGATTGATAATGTCTTTAATGGAAGCGTCCCTTCTTTCTTTTGCGCTATTGCATTTCTTGAATCGTATCCCTTATAAAGTTCTGCTCTGACTCACTTAAGCCATAATAAGCAAACAACTGTTCATCAATCTCATCGATGCTCTTCCGCCAATCGATTGGTGAATTGCTCTTAAAGTCTTGAAGAGGAATCTTCTCCCATACACCTTTCGGATTATCTTGAGTTACTTTTAAAACACCCAAAAGACATCTAGCAAATTTAGTCTTAATATACTTAAGACACGCTTCTGCTTCTGAATAAGTGTCAAATTTTCCGATGCTTAAAAACGTAGTATTTTGGGCATGATAGGGTTCTGCAACAAACGGTGATGATAATTGCTCACCAAAATGCCCTGTTCCATTGGTTTTTGGCACAACAACTTTATACTTTTCAAAGTTATCTGGTAATTTCATGTAATCTTTTTTAATCCATTTTGAAATTCGCACTCCTTTCTCTCTACCTGCAAGAAGAGCATAACCTTCTTTAGCCGGCATATCTTCCGAGAATAATTCAGGGAAAATTTCAAATATGGTTGTACCAACATCTAGACGATGACCTTTACTTTGACGTTTCTCAAATTCAGGATGATCTTCATATAACTTTTCAGTAAGTTTATATAAATCGCGTGGATACACTATTTGAGAAAAAGATTCTTCATTAAATGCAGCAACTTTCTCAACGATCGAATACATTTCGTCATAATGCATCAAAATGCCTATGGGACCTATTTCTTGTTGTTTATTCCACAGAGTTATTGCTAATCCACCCTTTATGTCAACAGAATTAAATATTCCATCTGCACTTTCCCAATATTTAACCAAACAGAAATGTTTGTCATTAATTATTTTTTTATTCCATTGTTTAGGTGTTTTCCCTGCATTGAACAAAAAACGTCCTGGATGTATCAATGTGCCAAGGTCGCATAATTCAATACCCAAATCGATAAACAAGTGGTAAATGGGTTCATTATTCACTCCTCTTTGATACGGAGGATTACCTACTATCGCGTCGAAATTCATATCTGATTTATTATTTCTCCAGAAGTTGTTTTTGCCTTTAATGCGGGCGACAACATTTGGTAATTCATTTTTAATATCTTCAACTAAATCTGCACCCTTCAAGTATGCGCGGGCATTGGTCTTCGCATTACGATACCCAGCCAAAACTCGATGAGTAATCTTTGCCGCCATCTCACTCATACATAGCACGTAGAGATTGTCCTTCAAGACTTGATCCCAAACATAAAGTTTGCCTTCGTCAGTTTCGACGGACGGAGCAAACATATCTGTCTGTGGTAACTTGATTCGTTCCCTATAAAGACTGTACGCCATATATAGCGGATAGAGACCTGACTTCGAGTTGATTTCGAGAATGCGAGCATCGGTCTTGAAAACCTTATCTGAGACGCCATCCTGCTGAACAAAGCGTGGTTCTGGAATCTCATTCTTATGGTTCTCATCAAAGAAGTCATAGCCACCGACCGTATCACTCAGGTGCATATTTACCACACGCCAAGGTGTAAGCACCGTTTCTTTATCAGGGAAGCGGAATCTTGCTATCATGTCTGCTATCACCTTTACACGTTCGGTGATGGGCAGTTCATCAGCAGCCTTAATCTCAGCAGGGATGTCGGATGCAGCAGAAGCGAAGCGGTCTTCTTTCAAAATATTCAAATCCATCAGAGCCTGCATCTCTTTTTTACCGACTCCCTTAGGCATAAAGACTGCCCATGAAACGTCATCTACCTCATCAAGAATTCGTTGGATGGTTATATCCTCGTCTTGCAGGTCACAACCAAAGATGAGCATTGGCAGACGAGTATAAATATCGCCCAGCACCTTAAATGCTTCTTTTGACTTATCTACAGGCCTTTTTCCACCTGATGGTCTTCCTTTAGGAGGTTTCTTGGTTCCTCCTTTTTTATCACCATTGCCAGTTTTCTTTCCAGGCTTGTCACTATCAAGTCCTGAGTTTACAAGCTCAATGATACCTTTACCACTATCGTTTGCACCGAAGCTATGCCCATTTTTAGACATCTTTAAGCCAATCTCACCAATAGCGCGATACTGTTCATCGGTGAGTCTCCCAAGGTCAACAAACAGACGACGGTCACGGAATCCTCTACGTTTGATATGCTCTTTATATGCCTTACCAACATCCTTCATAAAGCTGATGGTGTCGTAAGGTTTTTCCTGACTTCCCTCATGAGCAATAATAGCCAAAAAGCGTAAGGTTGTTTCAATAGAAGTCTGACGAGGTACTGATGGGCGTTTAGGGCTTGACTTGCGCTGTTGGTCAACATACTCGTTGACGACCTCAATTGTTCGGTCTGGTGCAAAGTCAAAAGCATAGCACACCTTCTTCTTTGGGAACACATTACGCTTAGTTGGTGTCTGGGCACGGAATATGGTCTGGAGATAAAACGCGGCACTTATCTTTGTACCACCACAGAGCATGAACACAGCACTCCATTCTGGCACGCTGACACCTGTGGTCAATCTACCACAAGTAAGCGTGATAGTTTTCTCATGGGATGCGATATTGTCTTTTACGTTCTTAACGGAATCGCTGTTATCCTGGTCATCATCGCCTTCTCCTGCAACATTAATTACATAATATTGCTTCAAAATGTCATGGGCCTTTATCAGTTTGCTCAGCGCTGCGGCTTCGGCTACACCAGGGAGAACCCATAAAGTGTGACTGAGGGAGAAACGATATTCTTCGGTTGAGTATGGATAGTTAGAGTCGTCACTGTCCTTACACATCAGGTCAAGGAAATCTTTAACTTCCTTCTCATGCACAAATCTATCTGTTGAGACAAGAAGTTCATTTCCACTTGCATCTGTTTGCTTTTCCTTTTCAACACGGAAGAACTCCGCAAAGTTAAAGAAGTCACTTTCCTCATCACGTTCACAGTCAAATACATTATCGATGTTATAGGTGTGCATTTCCAAGCGTGGGAGGTCTTCGTATGGATTTGGCTCTTCAGGTCGCTCTTCATACCAACGTTGCTTAGCATCCTGCTCCATTTCATAAGTCCACGAGTAAACTTCTTCAGGCTTAAAGTTGTCGAGGATATTATAAGGCGTTCCAGACAAATAGAGGGTACGCATCTTTTTGTGCCTCTGCAATTCAGCGATAACGCTTTTACCCAGTTCAGTCTTTGTGCCTTCATGTGCTTCGTCCACAATCAGCAAATCCCAATCAGCCTCAAAGATATCCTTATTCTTCTTGTACTGCCGAGTAACCTTGTCCCATGAACCTCTAAGGTCTTGAATTGATGCAAAAAAGATGTAACGCATATCGCCATTTGCCGCGTTTTTCTCCAATACATCAAACTTTTTTACCTTCGTTGCTATCAGTTCATTGATTCTCTTCTGTTCTTCGGTATCATCTGGAGACGGTTTAGGCATTGCAACCTTTTTGTGTCCGAAGAAATAATCATCGCCAAAGTTCAGCAGGTTGAAATCTTCGAACCATCCACCACGCACCGACGGGCGATGGGTAATAATCAAAGTTCGACGGTATTGCTGACGTTTTATTACCTCCAAAGCACAGAGAGTCTTCCCGAAACGCATTTTTGCATTCCAGAGCATTTTATTTCCGACAAGAAAGCGTGTTAGAGTATCGCTGATTGCTTTTTTCTGCTCTTCACGGAACTTAATGGGCTCTGAACTTGATGCATCTGCTTTCTTGAAGTCATTCGGGTCCAAGGACGGACGCCGCTCTTTAACTGCAGCTATAGCTTTCTTTACAATCTCAACATCGTTTACCTTAACCCATTCGTTTGCAATAGCACCATTATTGTTTGTCAGCTTGGCATTGGCATAACCGCTATTCTGCAAAACTTCTCTTACGTCATAATCGGCAAAATTATAATTCTTTCCATCCTCTTCAAAGAAAGCAAGTTCAGTATAGAGAAGTTCATAATCAACAGAAGCTGTGCCTGTCTGTTCGTTGATACGCTCAATGGCTTTCTTTCGCAGGTCCTCACAGTTTGCTTCAAGCACATCGGCACTCTCGGCTTCTATAGATGTCATGCCGACTTTAAGTATATCCTTGTGCTTTGCATCATCTATGCGATACACATAGATAACCGGAAATGCATATGTCGCTATCTTTATCATACGTTATTTGTTATTAACAAGTGAAGCAAAGTGAATGGTTTCGCCTTTATCCCAGTCCATAATCTTGCAAAATGTATCATTCTTATCTTCGAATAGAGCCACTTCATCGTACTTTTTCTTTGGTGAATAAATGAGTTGCATCGTGATTCCATCCATTTGCCAAAGGTTCCAGGAAATGATATTAGCAATCTCAAGAACATACTCTTTCGGTGGCATCTCACCCTCTCCAAACTGATATTGATAATAGTCGAATAAGGATAGAAGAAGGTTCTCACGTGCCAAAAATAAATTGTCACCCTGCCACTCAAATCCATAAATATGTTGGTAGGCAAGTTTTGTATATTCCAACCATTCTTCCCTTGACGAGGCATTCTCGCATATAACCCGCATCTTTCTATCAAGTAGTCCGATTCGCATTTTAATCTTATTACGGTAACGTACGGTAGAGCTATCGCTATCGTAACGATTTACCAGATAGGGAGCCTCTCCACATGTAAGTTCCATGCGATTGAGCAATACATACTCTTGCCAAGTCTTTCCTTCTGGAAACTTTACTTTTTGCTCGGGATTCTGTTTCTTAAGTGGAGCTACAGTATATTCGTGTGGATTCTTTTTGTTTGAGTTTGGAGCATTGAAAGGATTCTTATATCCAAACCAAGTTTCATCAATCAAGTTATTTTGTGCATTGCAAATCCATGCTGGTGTGAAAACCTCAGCTTTATCTTTAGAACGAGCCTTCTGGGCATCACGTGATTTCAAGACGCGTGGCTTAATGATTCCGTCATGTTCAGCTGTGATAAGTTCTATTTGTATTTGAGAGTTATGAGCATATTCTGTATCATCTTCCGAACGGCAATAGTCATCCGTGCCCCACAAGATGTTATGTCCAGTAGTGCGATCAATGAGCAATGTTTCCAATACTCGTCTGTCGTATTGCAATAATTGCTGCTCACTCACATCGACTTGTTCGAACCAAGGTTTCCTCCTCATTGCTCTTCCATGATTAATGTCTTAAGATTAACTGCAAAGGTATCAAATTTCTATGATTCGGACAACTCTTATCATGATTATTCACACAAGTTCCCAGGTAATACTTTATGCAGTCGGTGAAGTCGCAGATATCGAGTAATATACAAATAAAGACTCCGTAGGAGTGACAGAAAAATTGAGGGGGAACACTGTGGATTGCCACTGTGTTCCCCCAAATAACATGAAACAAATCTTCCTCTTCTTGGTTATGCTAAATGATATCAGAAGTTGCGTTTCTTTCTTTCAGGCTTTTGGCTTTAGGTTTTTGCTATCAGGTGCGCGGATGCCCCCTAATGCCTAAAACCTAAAACCTAATGCCTAAATCTACTGTATCGCTGCAAACATCGAATTGATGGCATCCACAGAGCCATAAATGTAGGTGTAGATGCAGCTGATGAGTCCGATGAAGATGATGCCCAGCACACACAGGATGAGGCCTGCGCGCTCGGTCCAGTGACTGGTAATCTTGGGAATCACGCAGTCGTCTTGACGCAGGAACATCGCCTTTACCACCAGCAGGTAGTAGTACAACGAGATGATGGTGTTGACCAGGGCGATGAACACGAGCACGTAGATGGCGACAGAACCCGTCTTGCAGGCACCGACAAAGATGAAGAACTTGCTGAAGAATCCCGCAAAGAAGGGAATACCACCCAGCGAGAACATCGCAAGCATCATGGTGAAGGCGAGCCAGGGATTGGTCTTGAACAGGCCATTGTAGTCATCCATGGTGACGCGGCCAGTCTGGCGCTCGATAGCGGCAATCACGCCAAAGGCGGCGAGGTTGCTGACGATATACACCAGCACGTAGTAGATCATCGAGGACATACCCATCACGTTGGCGGCAATGACGCCGAGCATGATGTAGCCAGCCTGGGAAATCGACGAGAACGCCAGGAAGCGCTTGAGGTTGCGCTGACGCATGGCGAACAGGTTGCCGATGGTGATGGTCAGCACGATGATGGCATAGAGCATCCACTCCCACACCTGGGAATAGGCGGCGCCAAACACCTGCACCAGAATCACCAGGAACGAGAAGGCTGCGGCACCCTTGCTGATAACCGACAGATAGCTGGTCACAGCAGTGGGAGCGCCCTGATAGACGTCGGCGGTCCACTGGTGGAAGGGCACCAGCGAGAGCTTGAAGCCCACACCGGCGATGACGAAGGCCAGGGCAGCAATCAGCAGCGGCGAATGGTTGCCGATGATCGCAGTGGCGATGTCCTTGAAGTAGAGCGTGCCACTCATGCCATAGACGAAGGAGATTCCCAACAGGAAAATTGCCGACGAGAAGATGGCAGTGAAGATGTACTTGGCTGCTGCCTCATGCGACTCGTAGTGACGCTTCTCAAAGGCTGCCAGGGCAGCGATGGGCAGCGACGCGGTCTCGAGACCAATGACGAACAGCAGGAAATGACGTGCCGAAATCATGAGGAACATGCCGAAGAGGGTCAACAGCGTCAACTCGTAGAACTCGCCGCGGCGAACGCTCACGAAGTCGCTGTCGGTCCACTTCACGGCCTGCAGGAGCACCAGCACGACGCCCACGTTGAGGATGTTCTTCATCACCCAAGTGGCAGCGTTTGACTCGAACATGCCGCCGAAGGCTTCACCTGTCACAACGGGCATGCAGAAGCAGTATATCGTGTAGAGCGCCATCATGATGACCGAGAACACGGCCGTATAACGCTGGGTGCGCTCAGGCATGAAAGTGTCGTACAAGAAAACAAGCACGAAAACCACCAGCAGGCCAATTTCCTGCGGCATCAACAAGATTTGTGAATAATCCAGATTGAAATACATATCTCTATCTTATGCTTTTATTATCAGGTTAAACACTTTCATCAGATCATGGGCAGAGCAGCCTGCAACGCCTTGACAACGGGGTCAAAGCTGCTGCTGATGATGTTAATAAAGAAGTTGGGGAAGCAGCCGATGGCAGCCACTGCAAAAATCAGCGTGGCCGTCGAGAGGCGCTCCTCCCAGCTGGCATCGGTCAACGTGCGGTGGTGCTCATCCTGTACCTCGCCAAAGAGCAGCTTGGCGACAACGCGCAGGATGTAAACCGCCGTCACGACAATCGACGTGGTTGCCATGATGGTGAGCACGCGGTGGAAGGTGTCGGTGTGCTGGAACGAGCCGAAGAAGATGGTCATCTCGGCAGCGAAACCACTCAGACCGGGCAGACCCAACGATGCCAAACCGGCAATCACATAGCCCACGCCCAGATAAGGCATGATGTGCATCATACCGCCCATGTCGCGGATGTCACGCGTGTGGGTGCGGCCGTAAATCATACCGATAAGGGCAAAGAACAAGGCCGTCATCAGACCGTGCGAGAGCATCTGCAGCACAGCACCGGTCATCGCCGTGGTGTTGAACATGAGGATGGCAAACAGCACCATACCGCAGTGGCTCACACTGGAATAGGCGTTGATGTACTTGAGGTCGGTCTGCACACATGCGCTCAAGGCACCATAGACGATGCTCGCGCCGGTGAGCAGCAGGAAAATCCAAGCCAGCTCGTTGGCGGCAAAGGGCATCAGGTAGATGGCGATGCGGAAACAGCCGTATCCACCAAGCTTCATCAGCACACCGGCATGGAGCATCGACACCGCGGTGGGCGCCGAGGCATGACCGTCGGGAGACCAAGTGTGGAACGGGAACATGGCACCCAGCACGCCGAAGCCGACAAACGTCAGCGGGAACAGCAGGTACTGCCAGCTGTGCGGGATGGCATCATTATGAGCGATGTCCAGGATGTTCATCGTCAGCGGCTGTCCCTCGGGAGCCGAGTGGAAGTAGATGCCGATGAGGCCGAGCATCAGGAAGGCGGAGCCACCCATCAGCATCAGCGTCAGCTTCATCGCGCTGTAGTTCTTGTTGCCGCTGCCCCACACGCCAATGAGCAGGTACATGGGAATCAGTGCAATCTCATAGAACATGAACATCGTGAACAGGTCGATCGAGATAAAGAAACCGAACACACCCGTGGACAGCAGGAAGAACCACATGAAGAACTGCTTGGGCAGCGGGTTCATCTTCCACGAGGCGAACACGCCGGCAAACACGATGAATGCCGACAGCAGGATCATCACCACGCTCACACCATCGACACCGAGTGCCAGGTGAACGTTGAAGGGGGCGTACCACAGCACGTCGCTGCGCAGTATCATCTCGCTGGTGTCACCAGCGCCACGGATGTCAAGGAACATCTTGACCAGCATGACGGCAAGCACCATGAGCACGCTGGCGCCGACAACGGCAACGGTCCTGATGGCCTTGATGCCCTGATTGCGGCACACGGCCAGGCCTCCAAGAGTCAACAGAGGCACGATCACAAAGTAAATCAGTATATTATTGAAGATTTCCATTTGATATATCCTTTCTATTTTGTTAGACCGTTGTTTTTAGAACATTAAACACAGCATGGTGATGACACCCAACAGCAGGGCGCCAATCAGATACACATACACATAGACCTGAATGCTACCCGACTGCAGGCGGCGGATGCCGAACGACAGCGAGTTGGTGGCCTCGGCCATCAGGTTCATGAAGCCGTCGATGATGTGACGGTCAAACCAGGCGATGGGCACGCAGATGCCCTGGAAAATCACCTTGTGGGTGATGAACTGGTAGAACTCATCCATGTAGAAGCGCTTGTAGCTGGCTTGCCACAGGCCGTGCATCGATTTGGCGAGACGGTCGGGAAGCGGGTTCTCCTTGCGGTACATGATGGTAGCCAAGCCAATGCCGATGAGAGCGACAACGACGCTCGAGCCAGCCACCGTCAAGTCCATGTGCGTGTCCAGGACCTTGCCGTCCCAGGACACCAGGTCGCCGAAGTGCAGCCAACCGGCAACACACGAGATGGCGGCGAGAATCATGAGCGGCAGCGTCATCGTCCAGGGCTGATCCTTGGGAGCATGGTGCGGATCGTGAACCTCATGTTTCTTCCAGAAGAAGATGAGGTAGTAGATGCGGAACATGTAGAAGGCGGTCATGCAAGCCACCATCGACATCCACAGTCCCCAACCCAGGCCACGATGGTAGGCGGCCACGAGGATCTCGTCCTTACTGAAGAAGCCGGCAAACGGGGGAATACCCGCGATGGCCAGACAGCCGATGAGGAAGCAGATGCTGGTGATGGGCATGTACTTGTGCAGACCGTGCATCTTGTCGTTCTCGTTGCTGTGAACGGCATGGATGATGGCACCGGCGCACAGGAAGAGCAACGCCTTGAACATAGCGTGGGTGAACAGGTGGAACATCGACGCCATGTAACCCAGACCGTAACCCCCGTGAATCTCGATGAGCGAGTTGTTGTTGGAGCTAACGGCCAGCGAGGTCATCATGAAGGCAATCTGCGAGATGGTCGAGAAGGCCAGCGCACGCTTGATGTCGCTCTGGGTGCAGGCGATGGCGGCGGCATAGAATGCCGTGAAGGCGCCAACGACCAGGATGATGTTCATCGCACCCTGCTCGAGCACATACAGCGGGAAGAGCCTTGCCACCAGGAACACACCGGCGACAACCATGGTAGCGGCGTGAATCAACGCTGATACGGGGGTGGGACCCTCCATAGCGTCGGGCAGCCAGATGTGCAACGGGTACATCGCACTCTTACCGGCACCGCCGATGAAGATGAAGGTCAGCGCCCAACCCATCACCGAGCAGCCCATGAAGGTGGCACCACCGGCAGTGCTGATAGCACTCTGGGCGGTTTCCAAGCTACCTGACATCGTGGGACCGAAGACCAGCTTGTCGAAGTCGAAGGTGTTGGTGTAATAGCTCAGTATCATGATACCCAACAGGAAGAACAAGTCAGCCAATCGGGTGACGATGAATGCCTTCTTGTTGGCATGGTTGGCGGCAGGCGTCGAGTAATAGAAACCGATGAGCAGATAGGATGACAGACCCACCATCTCAAAGAAGATGAAAATCTGGAAGATGTTGGTGGCAACCACCAGACCCAGCATCGAGAACGTGAATAGCGCCAGGAAGGCGTAGTAACGCTGGAAGCCTTTCTCAGCGTTGCCGTCATGGTCGCTCATGTAACCCAAGCTGTACAGGTGCACCATCAACGATACCGTGGTGATGACCACAAGCATCATCGCCGCGATGGGATCCACAAGCACGCCCATGCGCACCACCAGCGTATCGGTAAACGACAACCAGTCGGGATTGGCGACAACGACAGCCTGACGCACACCGTCTACCAACTGATCGCCGCTGCCAAAGAAATAGGTCAGCGCCACGCCGTAGGCAAGGATGGTGTCGACGAGCATAGCCAGCACGCCAATCACACCCGTGATTTTTCTACCCATTTTCACCCCGGCGAGTCCCAGGAACAGGAACATGAACAGGGGTAATGCTACAACTACTATTGCTAAACTTAATGGCATAATCGTTAGAATTTCAGTTTAGTGATTTGGTTGATGTCCACGTTCTTAGCAATGCGGAACACATTGATGATGATGGCAAGGGCAAGTGCCGTCTCGGCCGCCGCGATGGCAATCGCGAACAGCGAGAAGAACATGCCTTCCATCTGACCGGGGAACAGGTAACGGTTGAACACCACAAAGTTGATATCCACCGAGTTGAGCATCAACTCCAGCGAAATCATAATCGCAATCATGTTCTTGCGGGTGATGAAACCGTAAACGCCACAGCCAAACATGATAAGGCTGGGAATAAGATACATAAACAGTGTCAAATTCATAATCTAATCACATTTTAGCGGCGACGGGCAATAACCACACCTCCAATGATACAAGCCAATAACAACACGCTGATGGCCTCAAAAGGCAACAGATAGCCATACTTGTCGGTACTCAACAGGAACTGGCCTATCTTCTCCATATTGATGTCGATGCCACTCGAGAGCAACCGTTCACCGAAGTCGGCATAGCTGAACAGGCCATAGCCCGTGACGGCAACGCCAGCCAGTGCGGCGGTCAGTCCCAGCCAACGGCGATGCGAGGCCAGTGCCTCGGCATTCTTTCCGGGCTGCTGCGTGAGCATGATGGCAAACACAAACAGCACCAAGATGCCACCGGCATAGACGGCGATCTGTACCGCTCCCAGGAACTGATAGTCCATCTGGAAGTAGATGATGGCTGTGGCAAAAAGCACAAACAGCAGATAGGTTGCTGAGCGCAAAATCTTGCGCGTGGTCACCGTCAGCACCGAGAAGACGATGATGACGATGGCAACGATGAAAAACAAAATGATGTTACCTACTGATTCCATTATTCCTTAGTTTCTTTAGTTTCTTGATTAGTCTCGCCGGCAGCGGGAGCCGCGGGTTTCTCGGCGGCAGCGGGCTTCACGGCAGCGGGAGCCGCAGGCTTGGCGGCAGGTGCGGGAGCGGGAGCGTCGTCCTTCTCGGGCAGGTAATTGAGCTGCTTGACGAGCTTCTCGCGCGTGAATACCGCCTGCTCAAAGTCGTTGCTGAAGCGGATGGCATTGGTGGGACACACCTGCACACACAGGCCGCAGAAGGTGCAGCTGCCCAAGTCATACATGTACTTGTCGAGCTTCTGCTTCTTCTTGCCGTCGGGCAGTTCAACCATGCGTTTTGTGATGCTGATAGTCTGATTAGGGCAGTTGCGCTCACAGCTGCCACAAGCGATGCACTTGTGATAGCCCTTGTCATCATAGATGAACTCCAGCGTAGCGCGGAAACGCTCCGGGATGTGAAGCTCGGCGCGGTTCTCGGGATACTGCTCGGTCACCTTGGGGGTCACCAGCTCCTTGCCGGTCACCGCCATGCCCTTGAGAAGGCTGTGAAAGCCTTTAAAGATTGAGACGAAATACTCCTTAATGCTCATATTCTTAGTCTTTTCTTGTTTTCTTTTGGATTTCGCATTAGCGTTCCACCTGACCGCCCAGGATGTCGAGCAGCTCGGTGGTGATGCCCTGTTGACGCAGTTTGTTATACTCCAGTTGCAGCTCGTCGAGCAGCTCCTTGGCATTGTCGCTCGCCGCCTGCATCGCCATCACGCGCGCGCTCTGCTCACTGGCCATGCTCTGGATGAACACATCCTGGAGCATCGACTTGATGTGCAGGGGCAGCACGGTGTTGAAGATGGTGTTGGCGTCGGGCTCAAACAGGCAAGGGCTGTTGGCGGCACGGGGGTCAACATTGTCGGCCAGGCCCTGGTAGCTCACGGGCAGCAGCTGCTCGCGTGTAAACACCTGCTTGCCGGTGGAAATGAAATGCATATACAGCATTTCCACACGGTCATAGGTGTGCTCCACAAAACGGGTCTTCATCAGGTCGGTGAAGGCATACAGCTCCTCGTTACCGCTGCGGGTGTTGAGGGCCACCTTCTCCATCTGGATGTCCTTGCCGACGATTTTGGCCACCGCCTTGGTCATCTTCTTGCCCACGGGAATCACGGTGATGCCCACCTGCTGGCCGTAGTCCTGTCGCACCTGCTTGATGCTGAGGAGCAACTGCTTGAAGATGTTGACGTTAAAGCCGCCGCACAGACCGTCATCGCTACCGAAGACCACCAGTGCCACCCGCTGCACATCGCGCGTGGCGATGAGCGGCGAGTCAAACTGCTGGTCGGTCACCAGCAGGTGGCTGATGACGTGCTGTACCATGTGGCGGTAGGGCGAGAGGCGCTGCAACTGGCCGGTGGCCTTACGCATCTTGGACGAGCTGATCATCTTCATGGCACTCGTCGTCTTCTGCGTTGAGGCAACCGAACCTATTCGCGTCTTGAGTTCTCTTAATGTTGACATCTTGCGAACTTAAATTGCTGTAATCTTAACTGGCAGGGGCATCAACATACTTGGCGGCCACATCGGCTGCGGCATGTTTGAGCTTGGACATGACGTCATCGTCAATCTTGCCGCTGCGCAGCACGTCGAGCACATCGCTCTGGTGCTTGCCGCGCAGGTAGTGGATGAACAGTTTCTCAAACTCGGCGACCTTGTCCAGGGGCACGTCGCGCAACAGGCCGTTCACACCGCAATAGATGATGGCCACTTGCTCCTCGACCTTCATCGGGGAGTATTGTGCCTGGACGAGCAGACGCTCGTTTTTGCGGCCCGTGTCGATGGTGCGGGCGGTAACGGGGTCGATGTCACCACCAAACTTGGTAAAGGCCTCCAGCTCACGGTACTGTGCCTGAGCGATCTTGAGGGTACCTGCCACCTTCTTCATACACTTGATCTGGGCATTACCACCCACACGCGATACCGAAATACCCACATTGACGGCGGGACGGATACCCGAGTTGAACAGCGCCGACTCGAGGTAAATCTGACCGTCGGTAATCGAAATCACGTTGGTGGGGATATAGGCGCTCACGTCGCCTGCCTGGGTCTCGATGATGGGCAATGCCGTCAGCGAGCCACCACCCTTGACAATGGGCTTGAGGGGTGCGGGCAGGTCGTTCATCACGCTGGCCACGTCCTGATTCTCGTTGATCTTGGCGGCACGCTCCAGCAGACGGCTGTGCAGGTAGAAGATATCGCCGGGATAAGCCTCACGGCCCGAGGGGCGCTTGAGAATCAGCGAGATCTCACGATAGGCGACAGCATGCTTTGACAGGTCGTCATAGATCACGAGGGCGTCGCGACCGGTGTCACGGAAGTACTCACCGATGGCGGCACCGGCAAAGGGTGCGTAATAGCGCATCGACGCCGAGTCGGCAGCGGTGGCGGCCACCACGATGGTATAGGGCATGGCGCCCGACTCCTTGAGCTTGTTAACCAGGGCGGCAACGGTCGATGCCTTCTGTCCGATAGCGACATAGATGCAATATACCGGCTTGCCGGCCTCATAGCCTGCACGCTGGTTGATGATGGTGTCCACCGCGATGGCGGTCTTGCCGATCTGGCGGTCACCGATGATGAGCTCACGCTGGCCACGGCCGATGGGAATCATCGAATCGATGGCCTTGAGGCCCGTCTGCAACGGCTGGTTCACCGGCTGGCGGAAAATAACGCCAGGCGCCTTGCGCTCCAGCGGCAGACGCAGCTTCTTGCCCTCGATGGGGCCACCGCCGTCGATGGGCTTGGCGAGCACGTTGATGACGCGGCCCAACAGTCCCTCGCCCACCTCGATGGAGGCGATTTCGCCAGTGCGGCGCACCTTCATGTCCTCGGTAACGGTGTCCACCTCGTCGAGCAGAATGATACCCACGTCGCTCTCCTCGAGGTTCATCGCCACGCCGGTCACGCCGTTCTCGAACTGCACGAGCTCGTTGGCCTCGACATTGTGCAGGCCATAGGCATGAGCCACGCCGTCGCCCACCTCGAGGACAGTGCCTTCTTCCTCAAAGGCCACCTGCCGCTTGACGATATCATCGACGAGCTGTTGCTTCAATATATCAGATATTTCACTGGGATTAATCATCTCTTGTAATTATTTCTTGAGCAGTTGTAATTGCAAATCGTTCAGTTCTCTCTTTACCGAAGCGTCGAGCACGAGCCCGTTGATTTCCACAGTAAAGCCTCCAATCAGCTCTGGGTCAATCTTTTGCTCGATTTCCAGAGTCATGGCACCCAGGCGCTTCTTCACAATGTCAACAATGCCATTGATTTCGGCCTCGGGCATGGGGGCTGCCGTGGTGATGACCACGTGGGCAATCTCATGCGCCTCGCGGTAAAGGTCGACGTAAGCGAGGGAAATCTTCTGCAGATACTCGGCGCGGTTGTTGCGCACGCACAGCAGCAGGAACTTGTCCAGCGAGCTGCCGGGCTTGCCGCCCGCGAGTTTCAGCATGTAAGAGCCCTTTTCCTCGTCAGAGATTTCGGGGTTGAGCACGGCGCGCTTGAGCTCGTCAATAGCGGCGTGGCGGAAACTGAGCTTCTTCAGCAGCTCATAGATTTCCTGCGAGTCGCCATTCTCGACGGCGTACTTGTACAACGCTTTAGCGTATCGGCGTGGAATCAGTCCGTCACTCATATCGCTTTAGTTTTTGGTCTCAACCTCGCTCAGATATTGGTCAACCAGCGCACGCTGGGCATCGTCGTTGGCGATATTCTTGCGAATCACCTTCTCGGCAATCTGCAGGGCCAGGTCGCCCACCTCGGTGCGCAGTTGCTTTTCGGCCTCCTTGCGGGCCTGCTCAAGGGAGACTTGAGCAGCCTGGCTCACCTTCTTGGCTTCCTCGGCAGCGTCGCCACGGGCCTTCTCGATGAGCTCGTTGCGCATCTTGGCGGCCTCGCGCAGGATGTCGGCCTGCTCGTTGCGTGCCTCGGCAAGCAACTTGTCGGCTTCGGCCTTGGCGTTATCCAGGTGCGACTTCGCCTCCTGCGCATATGCCACGCCCTTGTCAATCAGGTCGGCACGCTCCTCCATACTCTTGATGATGAAGGGCCAAACCCACTTGGCAAGGATGAAGTACAGGCACGCGAATGCCACGAACATCCAAAAGACCAGGCCAAATTCAGGCGTCAAAAGTTCCATCTGGCAAACCAGTTAAGATGTTAAGACTTGAGCACGGCAAGCAGACAAACGAGCCAAGCCAGCAGAGCAACACCCTCGATGAGCGCTGCGATAACAATCATATTACTGCGGATGTCACCGGTCGACTCAGGCTGGCGGGCGATAGCCTCCATGGCGCTGCCACCAATCCTACCAATACCAATACCTGCAGCAATAGCTGCAATACCTGCTCCAATAGCTGCACCAAAATGAGCCAGAGCAACATCTAATAAAATCATGTCTAACATAGTCTTAATTTTTTATTGTTAATAATATTTTTTAATTGTCTGATTGAAAGTTATTTGGCCTCATGTGCATGAGGTTCCACGATGGCCATCGAAATGAAGATGGTACTGAGCAGAGTGAACACATAGGCCTGAATGAAGCTGATCAGAATATCGAGCAGCAGCATAAACAGGGAGAAGGCCATCGAGAAGATGGTCGTGAAGGCACCCACACCCACGCTAAACTGGGTGGAGAAGATGAAGATGAGCGACACCAGCACGATGACCACCATGTGGCCACTCATCATGTTGGCAAAAAGTCGGATCATCAGGGCCATCGGCTTGGTGAAAAGACCGAGCACCTCGACCAGTGGCATGATGGGAGCCGGGCACTTGAGCATCAAGGGCACATCGGGCCAGAAGATTTCCTTCCAGTACTCACGCGTTCCGCTCAGGTTGGTAATGATGAAGGTGAGCAATGCCAGCACAAACGTGACAGCAATATTGCCCGTCAGGTTGGCGCCACCAGGGAAGATGACGATGAGTCCCAACAGGTTCATCGTCAAGATGAAGAAGAACGCCGTGAGCAGGTAGGGGGCATACTTGGGCGCATGCTTTCCCATGATGGGGCGGATGGTGTCGGTATAGACAAAATCAAATACCAGTTCCAAGGCCCCCTTGAAACCGCGCGGTGCCTTCATGCCGTTGCGGGCATACCATCGCTTGAGCGACATCATCATCAGCACCACAATCGCTGCCGAGATGAAGAGCCCTGCGACGTTCTTGGTGATGGAGAAGTCCCAGGGACGGTACTCGCTGCCGTCGTCAAGCACTTGCACCAACTTGCCGTGGTGCTCCTCGCTGGTCGAGATCTTGAAACCCTCATAGGTCTCGCCACCAGTGACGCGGTTGCTCATGAAGCAGTGCAGGCCATCCTGCCCCCACACGATGATGGGCAGAGGGATGCGCACGCTGTGATTGAAGGGAACCTCCCAGCCGTAGGCATCGCCCAGGTGGTCAAAGATGAGGTCCTTGACATTCACCTCGCCAGCCGACTCATGACCGTGATGGTGGGCAGCGCTCTGATAGCCCAAACCCATCAGCACCACAATCACGAGGGCGACAACCGCTGTTATTATCTTGCTTTTCATTCCTCTGTGTATCAATACAAGCACACCGACACCACATTATCCTTGACATCGGCCACACCGCCGTGAATGTCACGCTCCACGGTCTGGCCATCGGCCACATAGCTCATCTTGCCAGCCGTGAGGGCGGCAATGAGCGCGGCATGGTTATTCAGCACCTGGAAACTGCCCATGACGCCGGGAAGCGTCACCTGCTCGACAGTGCCTTCAAACTCGATTTGTTCAGCCGATATGATTTTCAGTGTCATGTTTATATAAATAATGTATAATTCTAATGCTTTGTAGCACGGATTAGCTCTGTTCGAGCAGCTTCTTGCCCTTGGCAATGGCCTCGTCGATGGTGCCGACGCTCAGGAAGGCCTGCTCGGGCAGGTCGTCCACCTCACCGTCGAGAATCATCTTAAAGCCGCGGATGGTCTCGGCCAGCGGTACCATCACACCGGGCAGACCGGTGAACTGCTCAGCCACGAAGAAGGGCTGCGACAGGAAGCGCTGGGCACGGCGTGCGCGCGAAACGACCAGCTTGTCCTCGTCGCTCAACTCCTCGACACCCAGGATGGCGATGATGTCCTGCAGCTCGTTGTACTTCTGCAACAGGTGGATGACGCGCTGTGCGACGTCATAGTGCTCCTCGCCGATGATGTTCGGGTCCATGATGCGCGATGTTGATGCCAGGGGGTCCACAGCGGGATAGATACCCAGCTCGGCAATCTTACGGCTCAACACGCAAGTGGCATCCAGGAAGTTGAAGGTGGTAGCGGGAGCAGGGTCGGTCAAGTCGTCGGCTGGCACATACACGGCCTGTACCGAAGTGATCGAACCGGTCTTGGTCGAGGTGATGCGCTCCTGCAGCTTACCCATCTCACTGGCCAGCGTGGGCTGGTAACCCACAGCCGAAGGCATACGGCCCAACAGTGCCGACACCTCACTACCTGCCTGGGTGAAACGGAAGATGTTGTCCATGAACAGCAGGATGTCCTTACCGCCACCGTCCTGGTCGCGGAACTGCTCGGCCACGGTCAGACCCGACAGGGCCACACGCAGACGGGCACCGGGAGGCTCGTTCATCTGGCCGAACACCAGGGTAGCCTGGCTGCTGGCAACAGCCTTCATATCGACGTCCTTGAGGTTCCACTCGCCCTTGTCCATGCCCTCCTTGAATTTCTCGCCGTAGTTGATAACGCCGCTCTCGATCATCTCGCGCAGCAGGTCGTTACCCTCACGGGTGCGCTCACCGACGCCGGTGAACACCGAGAAACCGTTGTGACCATGGGCAATATTGTGAATCAGCTCCATGATGAGCACGGTCTTGCCCACACCGGCACCACCGAACAAACCGATCTTACCGCCCTTGCTGAACGGCTCAATCAGGTCGATGACCTTGATACCGGTATAGAGGATTTCCTGAGAAATCGACAGGTCGCTGAACGGGGGAGCAGGCTGGTGAATGGCACGGCGGGCGCCCTCCTGCAGGGGCTGCAGGTGGTCGATGCTCTGACCAATCACGTTCAACAGGCGGCCCTTGATCTGGTCACCCGTGGGAACCGAGATGGGACGGCCCTTGGACAATACGCGGGTACCGCGCTTCAAGCCGTCGGTGCTGTCCATAGCCACGCAGCGCACGGTGTTCTCACCCACATGCTGCTCCACCTCAAGAATTAGCTCACTGCCGTCGGGGCGCTGAACCGACAATGCGGTATAGATGGGGGGACGCTGAGCGCCCTCGTCCTCAAACGCGATATCGACAACAGGACCGATAACTTGGGTTATTTTTCCATAATTCTCAGCCATAATGCTATGATTGACTTATTGTTGTGTTATTGTTGTTAGCTATTGAATTTATACACCGAAGTACCAACCCTTGGTCACGATAATGGCCATCAGCACCAGGTTGACCAGTCCGATGGGCATCAGATAACGCCACTCCAGAGCGAGCATCTGGTCGATGCGCACGCGCGGGAATGACCAGCGGATCCAGAAGAAGATGAAGGTGATGAAGAACGCCTTACCCAGGAACCATACCACGCTGGGGATATAGTTCATGACGGTGTTGAAGCCTTCCCAACCGGGGACGTGCAGGGGCATCCAGCCACCCAGGAAGAGCAGCGTGGCGATACCCGACACGATGAACAGGTTCAGGTACTCGGCCAGGTAGAAGAAACCGAAGTGGATACCCGAATACTCGGTGTGGTAACCGGCGGTCAACTCGTGCTCGGCCTCGGGAAGGTCAAACGGGCCACGGTTGTTCTCGGCATTGGCGGCAATCATATAAATAATGAACGCAAGCACAGCAGGCAGGTGGCCCTTGAACAGGAACCAGGCGTCTTCCTGAGCCTCGACGATGCCCGTCACCGACATGGTGCCGGCAAGGCAAACAATCGTCAGGATGGAGATGCCACACGACAGCTCGTAGCTGATCATCTGGGCACCGCTACGCATAGCGCCGATAAGGGTATACTTGCTGTTACTTGCCCAACCGGCGAGCAGGATACCCAGCACACCGATCGACGACACGGCGACGATGAAGAACACGCCGATGTTCATGTCGATGACCTGCAGGCCCTTACCCCAGGGCAGACAGGCGAAGGTGAGCATCGAGGCGATGAGCACCAGATAGGGCGCCAGCTTGAAAAGGAACTTGTCGGTGTTCCACAGGGTGATCAGCTCCTTCTGGAGAATCTTGATCACGTCGGCAAACACCTGGAGCAAGCCCCACTTACCCACGCGCATCGGGCCCAGGCGGCACTGAATCCAACCGCAGACCTTGCGCTCGTAGAAGATGTAGAACATGGCGATGAGCGAATAGGCGACCAGCAGGCCCACGGCCACCAGGACGCACTCGATTGTCGTGGTGAGCCAACTGGGCATCACGCTGTTGAGCAGGTCATCCAACCATTTCGTGACTATAGCGAAGTCAAACATATCTTATCTCTCTTTTAGTGGTTTTGTTCTTAATGGATTAACACGTTGATTAGCGGTCGATGTCGGGGATAACGAAGTCGAGCGATGCCGTGATGGTGATCAGGTCGGCAATCAGGTTATCCTTACACGTCAGGTCAACCACGCCAATCAGGTTGAAGCACGGCGACTGGAAGTGAACACGCACGGGCTTGGTGTTGCCGTCGCTCTCGATATACACGCCGAAGGCGCCACGGCTGGCCTCCACCTGCTGGTACCAGTGACCGGCGGGCAGTTTCATCAGCTTGGGCACCTTGGGGGCGCAGTACTCGCCCTGCAGGCCCTCGGCCTCGAGCTTGTCGCAGGCCTGGCGCAGGATCTTGATGCACTGCTCCATCTCCTTCATGCGGACCATGTAGCGGTCCATCGAGTCACCGTTCTCATAAACGACCTCGTCAAAGTCAAACTCGTTGTACAGCGAGTAGGGATTGGTCTTGCGCACGTCGCAGTGCCATCCGCTGGCACGGCCCGAGGGACCCGTGATGGCATAGTCGATGGCCTGCTGCTTGGTGAGGATGCCCACGCCCTTCATACGGTTCACGGCGATGACGTTGCCGGTGAAGAGCTTGTGGTACTCGTGCAGGTTCTTCTCGATGACGTCACAGGCGTGGCGCACATCTTTAACAAAGTCCTCATGCACGTCGGCCACCACGCCGCCGATGGTGCTGTAGCTCATCGACATGCGGGCACCGCAGGTGCGGTCAAAGATATCGTAAATCAATTCACGCTCACGGAATCCGTAGAAGAATGCCGTGGTCGCGCCCTGGTCCATCGTCAAGCAGCCATAGCTCAGCAGGTGGGACGACAGACGCATGAGCTCGTCCATCATCAGGCGGATGAGCTCGGCACGGTGAGGCACCTCAAGGCCGAGGGCCTTCTCGACGCACATGCACATGCAGTGGCGGTTGATGTGTGCGGCCATATAGTCCATGCGCTCGGTGTAGAGCAGCATCTGCGGATAAGTGAGGTCCTCACACATCTTCTCGATGCCGCGGTGGATGTAACCGCTCACGACATCAATCTTTTTAACGGTCTCACCGTCGAGGCTGGCGCGGTAGCGCATCACACCGTGGGTGGAGGGGTGCTGGGGGCCGACGTTGACGACGTACTCCTCGTCCTCAAAGACCTTGCCATCCACTTTCTTGACGTTGCCGTTCTCGTCCTCTACCCAGCGGCAGGTGTAGTCCTCGTTGGTCTCGTCCTCGAGACGCAGGGGGTTGCTGGCGGGGTCATAGTCCTTGCGCAGGGGGTAACCCACCCAGTCGTTGCGCAGGAACATGCGGCGCATGTCGGGATGGCCGATGAACACGATGCCAAAGAAGTCATAAACCTCGCGCTCCTGGAAGTTGGCCACGGGCCATAGGTCGCACACGGTGTGCAGGCGGGGATTCTCGCGGTCGGGGGCGGTCACCTTGACGTGCAGCAACTCGTGGGTGCTGGTGTTGGTCAAGTAGTAAACGCAGCCGCGGGCGTCGGGCCATTCCATACCCACAACGGCGCTCAGCACATCATAGTGCAACTCGTTCTTGAGGACACGTGCCAGGTCATGCCACTGGGCGTCGGCCACGGTCACCAACGGGAACTCGCCGGTGGTGTCCACCTGGGCCTGGGGGCACAACTGAGTGATTTTGTTCTCTATATCTGCCATTATTGTAGTTTTTTGTTTGTAGTCCCTAGTCCTTAGTCCTTAGTCCTTAGTTTCTAGTCCCTAGTTTCTAGATGACAATTCCTAATTCCTAACTAAATTTATTTTGCCTCTTCTTTCACATACTGGAGGCTGTCGAGCTTCTCCTTGCGGTTCACGCCGCCAAAGTACTTCTGCACCTTGATCTTGCGCTGCAGCTGCATCAGGGCATAGAAGAATGCCTCGGGACGCGGCGGGCAGCCGGGCAGATAGACGTCAACGGGGATAATCTCGTCAACACCCTTGACCACGCAGTAGCTGTTCTTGAAGGGGCCGCCGCTCACGGTGCAGGAACCGCAGGCGATGACATACTTGGGCTCGGCCATCTGCTCATACAGGCGCTTGAGGGCGGGAGCCATGCGGTAGTTGATGGTGCCCTGGCACATGATGTAGTCGGCTTGACGGGGGCTGTTGCGCGCCACCTCAAAGCCGTAACGGGCCATGTCGTAGCGGGCAGCGCCCAGGCACATGAACTCGATGGCGCAGCAGCTGGTGCCAAAGCACAGCGGCCACAGCGAGTTGCTCACGCCCCAGTTCATCAGCTGGTCCAGCTTGCCAACGATGATGTTGGTGCCGCCGGCACGCAGTTGCTCGACCAGGTTATCGATATACTCGTTGTCCTTGAAGTCCTCATGCTTCATCGACTTGATTTTCACTTCCATCTCAACGCTCCTTTCTTCCAGGCATAAGCCAGACCTAAAACGAGAATAACCAGGAAAGTTCCCACAGCGAACAAGGCCTGTGTGCCGATGTTCTTGCAGATGGTTGCCCACGGGAACAGGAATACCGTCTCGACGTCAAACATCAGGAACAGGATGGCAAACAGGTAATAGCCCACATGATACTGGGCCATCGAATCGCCTCGGGTGGGAATACCGCACTCAAAGGGCTCGCCTTTCTTCTTGGTGTAACTGCGCGGGCCTATGAGCCACGCGATGACCAGGGCGCCGACTACCAGCAACACACCGGTCAACGCCGCCGTAATCGCCATCGTCGTGCTCTGTACTCCGAAAATTGAAAAATCCATAAAAGAAGTTCTTTTGTATTGTTGTTATAATTTTTGGCAGGTCAAAGCACCCAAAGACCCTATTGCACAACCTATTACGCACGCACGCGTGCGAAACATTGTGCAAGAAAGCCCCTAAATGCGGTGCAAATTTACATAAAATCATTGAAACGGCCAACCTTTTACCACCCTATTTTTCCCATTTGTTAACAACTCGCTCCACAAAATCCGCCTCAAAAAATGGCGCTCCTTCACTTTCATATTTTAATTGACGATAAACTGCTTTTTTTCCACAATTTTGAGGCTACAGGTATCAGTTTTTTTGCTAATTTTGCTACAGTTTTATGAGCACGCAACCAATCTATTGTTTAATCACTTAATAACCAACTTGTTATGAGAAAACTACACCATTTGAGATTTTTATTGTTTGCTGTAGGGCTGTTAGTGGGCGCATTTGCCGCCAACGCCTATGACTTTATGCATGACGGGATTTATTACAATCTTAATCCCGACAGGTACACCGTCAGTGTAGCCAGTAACGACGAGGGCGGTTATAACGGCATCTACAGAGGCGACATTGTGATTCCCAGCACGTTCACCCACGACGGAGAGACCTATACCGTTACCGGCATCAGCTATGCCGCATTCGACCGGGCCGAGGTGACGAGCGTCACCCTCCCCAGCACATTGACCAAAATCGACAGTTATGCCTTCAACCTATGCCGAAGTCTGACCAGTATCACCCTTCCCGAGAGTCTCACCGAAATCGGAGAAAAAGCTTTTGCCTCTTGCACTGCGCTGAACAACATCAACTTTCCAAACGGCCAGTTTATTATTAAACAGGATGCGTTTGATAAAACAGCATGGTTCGACCAGCAGCCTGACGGCCTGGTTTATATCGGCAAGAACGCCTACAAGTACAAGGGCACGATGCCCGAGGGCACCAGCATCACCATCCAAAACGGCACCTTGAGCATTTCACCTCGCGCATTCTGGGGATGCAGTGGATTGACGGCTGTCACTATGCCCGCATCGCTGACCTACGTAGGCGAAAGTGCGTTCTACAACTGCACCGATCTGGCAGAGATTTCCTTCCCCCGGTGGCTCACCTTCATCGGCCGAAATGCCCTTACCAAAACCGCGTGGCTCGAGAGCCAGCCCGACGGCCTGGTCTATATCGGCAAGAACGCCTACCAATACAAGGGCACGATGCCCGACAGCACCGACATCGCCATCCAATATGGCACGACGACCATTTGCCCGGGTGCCTTTGCCGACAACCATTATGCCCTGCGTAGCGTTACCATCCCCAACACCGTCACGACCATTGGAGATGAGGCATTCAGTGGCAGTTGGTCGATAACCAGTCTGACCATCCCGACGTCGGTGACCACGCTGGGCAAGGGCGCGTTTAGCCATTGTTCCTCGCTGGAAGACTTGACGATAGGCCGCTCCATCACCCACATCAGCGACGAGTGCTTCACCGAATGCTATCATCTGGTCCACGTTGACCTCCCCGACAACGTGCAGTTCATCGGCAACAAGACTTTTGCAAAGTGTTGGAGGCTGCAAAGCGTGAGCATCCCCAACTCGGTCATCTCCATCGGTGATTTTGCCTTCCAGGAATGCAAAGTGATGGAAGCCATCGAAATCCCGAGTTCGGTCATCAAGATTGGCTTGGGCATCACCTCAGAGTGCTATCAGTTGGCATCACTTGTTGTGGCGAGCGGAAACAGTTACTACAACTCGCGCAGCAACTGCAACGCCATCATCGAGACCAAGAGCAACGTGCTGGTTGCCGGTTCGCTCAACAGTTTCGTCCCCTATGGCGTCACTGTCATCGGCAAGTATGCATTCGACGGCCTTGGCATCACCCACCTGGATTTCCCCAGCACGCTCACGATGATTGACGATTACGCATTCAGGCAAAGTGGCCTCACCAGCGTGGAGATACCCAACGGCGTTACCCGCATCGGAAATTATGCCTTCCACAGATGCTACGTTTTGGCAGGCTTGTCACTATCCACCTCGTTAACCACAATCGGCGCCTATGGTTTCGCCTATTGCGTCAGCCTGCCCTATGTTGAACTGCCAAACTCCGTGACCAGCCTCGGCTCGGTAGCATTCCTCAATTGCACGGCGTTGACCGACGTTTACCTGAACGAAGGTCTCACCACGATGGGTGGTAGCTGTTTCTTGCGTTGCGAACGCCTGACGAGCGTCACCATCCCCAACTCGTTGAAGAGGATTGAAGCTACTACATTCAGTGAATGCACCAACTTGACTGAGTTGAATTTGGGCGATTCAGTCAATGTTATCGGTGTCCGCGCATTCTACAAGTGCGAGAAGTTGTCGGGCATCAACATCCCCAATTCTGTTGAGGCAATTGGTGATTTCGCGTTTGCCGAATGTCGCAGTGCCGCCTACGTGAACATCCCCGAATCAATTACCAAGATTAACTGGGGCACATTCAGCGACATCGACAGCTTGAAGACGGTGGTGATTCCTGATAACGTCCAGGAAATGGAAGGCGCGGCATTCTTTGGCTGCAGAAGTCTTACCGAAGTGACCATCGGCAGCGGCCTCACCACCATTCCTGACCGCGCCTTCTGCTTCTGCACGAGCCTGAACAATGTTGTTATCCCTGACAACATCACTGAAATTGAGCCGGATGCCTTCAGCGTCTGCGATGCGTTGGATAATGTCATCATCGGCCGAAACGTCCAAACCATCGGCGCCGAAGCTTTCTACCAGAATTCTTTCCACTTGATGAATGTGACCTGTCTGGCAGCCACACCTCCCACCATGCCTAACAGCAACACCTTCCTCGATGCTTGCTACAATGCAGCCACCCTGACGGTGCCGGCCACCTCGATCAGCGCCTACAAGTCCGCCGACTACTGGAACCTGTTTGCCAACGTTGCCGCCCTTAACCTCATGACCGGCGATATGGACGGTGACGGCATCCTGAACGTCAGCGACGTGACCGCCATGATTGACCTGCTGGTGGACGGTGCTGACTATGACCTGTCGTTAGTCGATGTCAACGGTGACAGCATCTTCTCGATCGCCGATGTCACCGACCTCATCGACATGATCATTTCACGCAACTGATTGACGTTCAATCGATAGAAAGAACACGTTCATGGGCAGGCCGCTCGCATGGGCCTGCCCTTGTTCTATTTGTATATCCCCATGAGGCAGAAATTATTCAAATTAGTGTCCGGGGAAAAACATCGAAGTTGTGAGCGGTTCGGAGAACCGATTTCAATGGGAAAGACCATGCAAGAACCTCGAAGAGGTTCGCAGCTTGGTCCCTGAACGGGTTGGGAACGTGCCTCGAAGAGGAACTTTATGACTTTCAGGCATTTTGCTATGGCTGAAGTTCGTCTTCGACGCACTTGACAGTCATCAGCGGTGCACCAAGCTTCGTGGGCCTTCGACCCACTCGCATGGTGTTACGCATTTGAAATCGGGCATACTGCCCGATCTGCCTCTTCGAGGCTTGACCAAGCCCCATTATGGGAAACAGCAGTGGATAATCTTATTTGCAATACTTTGATGGCGTGTGCGCATTTTTTACCGGACACTAATTATTCAAATTAAATTATTTGATTTGTATAATCCGAATTAAATAATTACCTTTGCCGCATCAATCACACATCACAATCGTTATGGAGAATCCGTTCATAGTCACTGGCAAGATAAGGCCCGAATGCTTCTGCGACCGCGTGGAGGAGTCTACGCGGCTGGAGCGCAGCATCCTATCGGGCGGTGAGAATGTTGTCATCATCTCGCCACGTCGCATGGGTAAAACCGGGCTCATTAACTTCTGCTTCGAGAAGCCTGAAGTGAAAGAACAGGTCACCACCATCATGGTCGATATCCTGCGCACCTCGACGCTCCAGGAATTCACCTATCTGCTGGGGCGTGCCGTTTTCAAGACACTTGGGAGCCGCAGCCAGCAAATGATGAAGGCCATCATCGACACCCTGCAGTCGCTGCGGGGCTGTTTCGGATATGACCCGATTAAGAACGCCCCGACGTTTGACATCAAGCTGGGCGACATCACCCATCCCGCCTACACACTCGAGGAGATTTTTGATTGCCTCGAGAAGGCTGACCAGCACTGTGTTGTGGCCTTCGACGAGTTCCAGCAGATTGTCAATTACCCTGACAGGAACGTGGAAGCCCTGTTGCGCACCCACATCCAGCAGTCATCCAACGCCAATTTCATCTTTGCCGGCAGCGAGCGCCACATCATGGACGAGATGTTTCACGGCCATGCCCGCCCGTTCTATCAGAGCGCGACCATCATGGCATTGGCGCCCATCACCCAGGAGAATTACGCCGCCTTTGTCACCCGTCATTTCACGGCCAACGGCCTTGAGGTGACGCCCGAAGCCATTAACCTGGTTTACAGCACATTCCATGGCAACACCTACTATATGCAGAAGACCTTCAGGGAAGCCTTTTCGGCTTCGGTTGAGGGAAGGACCTGCGACAAAGCCCTTGTTGAGGACATCATCAACGACCTGACGCAAGAGAGCGGACACAAGTACAGCGAGACGCTTGCCCGCCTCACCTTGCCGCAAAAGGAGCTCCTGTACGCCATCGCCCGCGACGGGCACGCCCAACGTGTCACCTCGGCAGAGTTCATCAGGCGCCACCGCCTCCAGTCGGCCAGCAGTGTGCAGGCCGCCATGCGCAAGCTCATGGAGTATGGCATCGTGACCGTCGAGCAGAACCATTATTATGTTGAGGACCAGCTATTCCATCGCTGGCTCCTGTACAGTTGATTATTGAAACAGACATGAAAAGAAGTATATTAATAGGGATTTGCCTGTGCGCGTTGAGCGCCATGGCCGAAACATTTGAAGCCGAGCCGTCGGCCGTGGCCGACACGTTGTCGCTGAACGAGGTGACGGTGACGGCCATCAAGCAGAGCAGTGACATGCGCACCCAGGCGACGGCATTGACCGTCATCGACCGCCATGAGGCAGAACGCAACCAGGCCGTTTCCATCAAGACGGCCGCCGACCTGGTGCCCAACCTGTTCATCCCCGACTATGGCAGCCGGATGACCTCGACAGTGTATGTGCGCGGCATCGGCACCCGCATCGACCAGCCCGCCGTGGGACTGACCATCGACAACGTGCCGGTGATGACTAAGGAGAACTATGACTTTGACCTCCTGGACATTGCACGCTTTGAGATGATGCGCGGCCCGCAGAACACGCTCTATGGGCGCAACACGCTGGGTGGCCTGATGAACATCTACACCCTGTCGCCACTCAACTATCAGGGCACTCGCGCCGTCGTCGAGGGCGCCAGCCACGGCACGTGGCGCGTGGGGGCAAGCCATTACCACCTGCTCAAGGAGAACCTGGGATTCTCACTATCAGCGCAATACAACAGCACCAAGGGTGAATTCACCAACCAGCATAATGGCCAGCGATGCGACTGGGAACGCCAGTTCAACGCCCGCGCCAAACTCGAGTGGCGCAACGCCAATGGCTGGTACGTCAATAATGTGGCATCGGTCTCGGTGAGCCGTCAAGGCGGCTACCCTTATGAGTGGGTCGAGACGGGCCAGATAGCCTATAACGACACCTGTTTCTACCGTCGCACATCGGTTTTGGACGGCTTGACGATACGCAAGGATTTTGACCGTTTCATCCTGTCGAGCATCACCAGTTACCAGTATCTGGACGACAACATGACGCTGGACCAGGATTTCACCGTACGCGACTACTTCACACTGACACAGGCACGTCGCGAACACGCTGTGACGCAAGATTTTATCGCCCGCAGCCACGAGAAGACCGAGGGCTACAACTGGCTTGCCGGCGCCAATGGTTTCTTTCGCCGTTACAGGATGGACGCACCGGTGGACTTCTACGACTACGGCATCGCGCAACTCATCGAAAAGCACTTCAACGATGCCCTGCCCGAGTATCCCGTCAGTTGGGACACCCGCTCCTTCCTGCTGGGCAGCCACTTTACCAGCCCCAGTTGGGGCGCCTCACTGTACCACGATTCCCACTACACCTGGGGTCAGTGGACCGTGGCGGCCGGCCTGAGGCTGGACTATGAGCACGCACGCCTGAACTACCACAGCGAGACCCACACGGGCTACAACATCCTCAATGCAGCGACTGGCGAAGTGTTTGCCCACGAACTCATCGACATCGATGACCGCGGCACGCTGGACAAGGATTTCTTTGACATCCTGCCCAATGTGAGCCTCACGTGGCATCCCTGGGCAGGTAAGAACCACACCGTCTATCTTGCAGCCTCGCGCGGCAGCAAGGCCGGTGGCTTCAACACCCAGATGTTCAGCGACGTGCTGCAGCAGCGACTGATGAGGATGATGGGCGTCGGCATGCAATATGACGTGGACAAGATGGTGGGCTACAAGCCCGAGAAGGCCTGGAACTATGAGTTGGGCGGACACTTCGAGTGCTGGGGCGCACGGGTGCAGAGCGACCTGGGTGTCTTCTTCATGGACTGCCGCAACCGCCAGCTGACGGTCTTCCCGCCGGGTACCACCACGGGCCGTATGATGACCAATGCGGGCAAGACCCACAGCTGGGGCGCCGAGTTCGCCATGACCGTCTCCCCCACCGAGTTGACTCACCTGAACGTGAGCTACGGCTTCACCCATGCCACCTTCAAGGACTATAACGACGGCAAGGCGGATCACAGCGGCAAGCGCGTGCCCTATGCCCCGATGCACACCCTGTTTGCCGAAGCCAGCCACGCCATCAAAATCGGCGGCGACAAGGACAAACTGCTCACCCTGGCCGCCAACATGCGCGCTGTGGGCGACATCTATTGGGACGAGGCCAACACGCTGCGCCAGCCCTTCTATGCCCTGCTGGGCGCCTCCATCACCTGGCAGCAACCGCGCTACAGCCTGCAGTTGTGGGGCCGCAACCTCACCGACACGGGCTACAAGACCTTCTATTTCGTCTCCATCCAGCACCACTTCCTGCAACGCGGCCACGGCCGCAGCATCGGCGCTACCCTGCGTCTCACGCTGTAAAAAAACACCGGCACGAGTGAGCGAGAAACGGTAGATCAATCACCGGAGTTTCCCCAGGGTTGGTTTATCGATAAATCATGGGGATTTATCTATTTCAAAGGGTATCGTGGAGAAAAAAATTTGAGATTTGGCCCAAATGATGTAACTTTGTCCGCAAATTACAAATCATCATTAATAAAAATAACTGACAATGAAAAAATTATTCTCAATGTTGTTCATCGCCACCCTGTTAGGCCTGATGTTTACTGCCTGCGGTGACGATAAGGACGAGCCCGAAGTGCCCAAATCGCAAAACCTGGAAAGCGTCCACGAGAGCGAAACCGACTGCTATTTCGTATTTGACATCGACATGACCAAGAACATGGGCACCATCTACATGTACAACATCCAGTTTGCAGGAGCCCCCATGACGATGACCCTGCGTGTTACCGTTCCCGTGACCGTGGATAAAAGCGGCAAGGTTTATACCATGACGGGAAACAATTTGGTTGTAGAAATGCAACGCGGTGGCTCCTGGACTCCGATGCCCGATGAGAGATACCAGTTGCAAAACCTGATGTGCAAGGTTGACACGAAAGCCAAAGACTATTCCATCGCCTTTGACGCCCACGGTGGCCACTTTGACGAGAGCGGCAAACTGCAATAATCGCGATTTTAACGAGATTTAATAAAAAAAATATGACAAATGGCGCAAGATTCAGTGCGCCGTTTGTTTTTTAGGTGTATCTTTGCCTAATGGCGAAGACAGGCGGCGCCTCAACAAAAAAAAGAATGAATTCTTTTGCTTTGTTTTCGGCTTGCACTATTTTTGCCTAACGGCGAAGATAGGCGGCGCCTCAACAAAAAAAAAAGAATGAATTCTTTTGCTTTGTTTTCGGCTTGCACTATCTTTGCGGGCTATTATAACACAAAAGATTAGATGATATGAAAAAGACTCTTTTATTGATCGCCATGACGGGCGCGCTTCTGCTGGCCGTCTCGTGCAGCAACGACGATGAGCCCAAGCGAGGCGATGGCGTGGCTACCGTCATCTACCCGATGATCAACCACATCACCAAGGATGGCGGCAACACTGTCGTCGGCATCTTCAACACCCAAAACAAGCTGGTGCTCGACACCGTCAACCATAAGGCGACGCTCGAACTCAACTACAATGATGGTCAGGGCGATAAGCAACTGGTGCTCGAGGACGTCGTCGCAACCCCCAAACGCCTTGGATTCTACGAACTCTCCTCGCCCACTTACCGCTCGTTTAAGGGCTATGCCGATTTCAACGAGCAGTCCTATCGCTACAACTTCACCACCACCGGCGGCCTGCACATCATCTCGATGACGCCCGAGGTTTTCTTCTACAAGACCACAACCACGGTGACCTATGACGACACGACCAAGGCCAGCACGACTGGGGACGTTATCTACCAGTTCAATATCACACCTGGGACCCAGAAGACGACCATCCTTGTGGAAAAGATTGTCCACACCAAGGACCTGAAGTCTTTCAACTATATCACTGCCCGTAACGTGCCCATCACTGTTACGCCCACCGGCTTCGCCATCAGCGGGACCAACCTGTCCACCGAGGCTGAATATATCTCCTTTGACTTCAACACGGGCCACGATGCCAAGAAAACCGACAAGTATCCATTCAAGACGTTCAACGCCACCATCGACCTGGTGAACGACCATCTTGACGCCAACTTCATGATGGGCGGCAGCGCCACCGTTGTGGCATCGGGCAAGACCTATACTGAGTGAACAGGGAAGAGTTGACAGTGAACAGTGAACAGTGAACAGTGAACAGATAATAGATAATAGGGAACAGTCGACAATTTAAAGTTGACAGTTAACAGTTGAGAGTTAGAATATTGAAAATTAATTAATTAAGCTATAAATAATAAAGGTATGAAGAAATTATCATTTTTGCTTTTCACACTATTGGCAGTGACGATGTTCACCTCCTGCCTCAAAGACGAACCTAAAAAAGACAAATTTACTGCCGAAGTCACCATCAACAGCCGTACCAGCGATGGCGCCGACAACATAGTTTTCTCAAATAATCTCGGCGTCATCGAGATTGACAACGCTAATATGACCATCAAGTTCACCACGGGCTACAAGGATGTTAACGGTGTGGGCCACAACTTGACGACCCCAGCCATGCCCCTGACCCCAGTTGGAGGTGCAATCTACAGCTTCAGCGACAGCGGTTCCTCCCTTAACGGGATTTCCAACCTGAATGGCTACATCGACATGTTAACCACCACAGCATGGTATTCGTTCACACTTAATGGCACCGAAAAGGTCATCAGCACCACAGACCTTATCTTCAGTTATGCCACGATGACCGTCACCAACCCCGACAATGGCAACAACAACAGCTATTACAATTTTCAATGTGCGTTTTTCCTTGATGAAACAGGCAAGAAGTGCTCCATGGTGATCACCAACTTCACCCCCAACCTGAATGGCCAAATCGTAGCCAATCAGATTGAATGGAAAAACCTGACAGTAACGCCCACCGCCACTGGCTACCACATCACTACCGAGATGGCCGAGTCGGCCATTAATAAGGGCTTCAACACCATCAAAAACCTCAATTTCGATATCACGCTCACTGACGAGAGCCGTCGCATCGATGGTAGCTTCATGTGCAATGACCTCAACATCAAGATAGCGGGCGACCTGTTCCCCAAAGCACAACTCTGAACTAAACGCCCACTATCACAACACCATTAAAACCAATAATGGCAACGATGAACCAGTTATCGAAATTATATGTCCTTGTGATAGCCATCCTTATAGGCCTGACATCCTGCAGCTTTGAGGAGCCCGAAGGCAAATGGGATAAGATGAAATGGAAAAACATAGATAATCTGTCTAAAGTCAACAATATCTATGTGATTCCAGAAGAAGGTGGCACGTTCACCTTTGAATGCAAGAACTATACCCCATGGTTGGCCGATGTGATCGTCAATGGCGAACACCAGGATTTATTGACGCACGAGAACAGGAAAGCGTATAAAAACGATTGGTTTGAGGTGAAGATAACCGGCAAGAATGTCGTTTTCACGTTTGATGAAATTGAAGAACCGATGACAGCGAGAGGAGTGGAAGTCGTCGCGACCGCTGGAGACATTTTTGATACGTTCCATTTCCAGCAAGAAAACTGTCCATAACTCAACAGCCCCTCCTGTACGCTTTGTCACTACATATCGTCTGCGTTTAGGACGATTGTGTCTCTTAAATTACGCAAGTTTGCTTTACGCAAATTTGCGTAATTTTGTTATCATGCGTGAATGTTTTGGCCAAAAATAGTTTTTGGTGCCAAAATATCGTCGATTTCAGTATTTTTGCGTCTTATACTATGGAACGCTTTACGGGCGTTTAGCAATCATGTTTGGCAACAGGCGCAGAAATATCGATAAGGAGATAGAGGCAAACCTTGACGCACTGGTGAGGTTCGCCTATTACCGCGTCAATGACCGCGCCGAGGCCGAGGATATTGTTTACGAAGCGGTGCTGCGATTGCTTGAGAACAGCGACAAGGTCAACGATGTGCGTAGTTATTTGTTCAGAATCGTATATAACCTCATTCAAGACAAGTATAGGCAAGGTCACGCTACTATGATTCCCTGCGATGGCATTGACATGCCCGAGGTTGATGAGAACGACCGGCTGGACCTTGAAGAGATCCTTCGCATCAATCGCCTGCTGAACGGCTTGCCGCCCAATGAGGCCGAAGTGGTGAGGATGAATGTTGTTGACGAACTCTCGTTTGTCGAAATCAGCCGATTGTTAGACGTGCCACAATCCACCATCAAATCCCGGTTCTACTCGGGGATGAAGAAACTTAAACAGGAGTATTTCACCGCCAAATCATGACTGTTATGGACGAATATCAAGACATAAGAGAGATGTTGAAACCTCGCCGCACTATCGTGGCGACGAGCGAACTGCGAGAACGCATAGGCAAAGCCGTCGCGACGGGCAATCGCCGCAACGCCACTGGAAAATGGCTGTGGCATGCTGCAGCAGGTGTCGCGATTATCCTTGGCGCCACTCTGCTCGTCAAGCATCATGACACATCACTCAATAATGAGTGCATCGTGTATGCCGACGGGAAGCAAATGAGTGATGACGCTGCCCGCAATATCGCCGAGGTCGATATCGCCAGGATGGAGCAATTCATGCAGACCGTGGCACGGCAAAGGGCAGATGAAGAAGCTAAAGTCAATCAATTCATGCAACATAAAACCCTATCAAAATGAAACGACTTCTCATTATCATAACATGCATCATGACAGCCATTGCGGCCTATGCCAACCCGCCCAAATTGAACGTGGAAAAACTGTTCGACGGCAGGTACAACGGCAACAAGAATGTGACCACAACCATCTACAAGAACAATGGCAACTACTATCGCGGAATAACAGTCAAGAACAATCCTGACATCATCAAGAAGATTGCCGAAGCCATCTCGAAAGACGCGCCCAGGGCAAAGGAATATTCCGACTATAATGGACCTGACGGGCAATACACCTCACTCCAGATTGTCAACAATGGCGAAATCATCTACATTGGCATGCAACGCGACAAGCATGGCGGAGCATTCTTCTTTATCCAAGGCAAAGAAAAAGCATTTAAGTAACTAATCAATAAACTATTATGGACAAACTTTTGAAAGCCATCTTATGGATGGCTCTACTCCCTGCATCCCTTTTCGCACAGGAAAAAAGCGACTCAACGACTCTTGATTCCATTGCCGATTACTGGGATAAAGTGCTGGAATTGAACGAAGTGGTTGTGGTTGGCCATCGCACAGTGCTCAAGCAGGAGCCCGACCGCATCGTGTACCTCACCAAGAATGACGCCTTCACTCAAGGGCTGAACGGCATCGAGGTGCTTGACCGCATTCCGCGCGTGACAGTCGAGGGCGATGCCGTGACAGTTGCAGGCAAGTCGTCGGTGCGTTATATCGTCGATGGACGGTTATTGGAGATGCCTGACGATGCCGTCGCCATGCAACTGAAGAACCTGCAGGCATCGGGCATCGAGAAGATTGAAGTGCTCACCTCGCCTCCAGCCAAATATGCCGCCGGCACCAATGTGGCATTCATCAGCATCACGACCCGCAACGAAACGCTTGGCTCCCGCGGCAACGTGTGGGGACGAGGATTGGCAAGGGAGGATTTCAGCTATATGCTAGGGGGTAACCTGTCGCACACGACACGCAAGGTGGAGCTCTCGGTCGATGCCAGTTGGGCAGACACACGGGGCATCAATGACCTTGACCGCGTCTATACCTTCGCCGACCACCAGAAGACGTCAAACCGCCGCACCCACTTCACCAATAGGACTTTCGGGACCAATGCGCTCTTCAAGTATAAATTCAGCGACATGATAGCAGCTGGCGCCATCGTCAACCTCAGCACCATGCGGATGAACAGCGACCTCAACGATGTGACAAACGATAACGGCCATATTTCCAATTCTCACAATCATTCACCGTCAAGGCCCAACAATGCGCTCACGTTGACCGCGTTCACCGATTGGAGGCTGGACAACACGGGGAAAACGCTCAGCCTTACCTACAACTACTTCAATCGGTCTTCCCGCTCACTGGCCGATGTGACAACAACTTGGGGCGAGAATGCGACAAGGCTGACCAACGAGGGCCACAACAAGTATCGCATCCACTCGGCAAAACTTGACGCCACGTTGCCTTTTACAACATTCAAGATGGAGACAGGAGCGGCATTCACCGGCATCGGAAATAACACATCGCTGCTTGTGGGCGCCTATGATGGTGAAACTTGGTCTCAAGACCTGGCCCAAAGCAACAGTTTCAACTATGACGAGAAGACGACCGCTGCCTATGTCAGTGCCGAAAAAGGATTTTCCAATTCATTTTACGGGAAACTGGGGTTGCGATATGAGCACACCGATGTGAAAGGGTTTCAGGCTACGGACAACGAGCGGCACGACAACAGCTATGGTTATCTCTTCCCATCGATAAACCTGAGTTGGAACAGCGGGCAGGTGGGGCGCGTGTCACTCTCCTATTCCATGGGCATCACACGACCAAACTTTGCCGACCTCAACCCGTTCCGCTACTACACCACAACCACCGACTATGTGTCGGGCAACCCCGACCTGAGGCCAAGCACGGCACACAACGCCGAACTCAGCTATAGTTTCAAAGGGTTCTACGCCGTGCTCTACAACTCCTATAACCGCAATTCCATAGGCTATGTGACGCGTTTCGATGGCGATGGCTCGCAATACACAATCCCTGAGAACTGCTTCAATCACAACAAAGTGGGGCTGTATGCATCCTATTACCGCTCGTTCTTCGACTGGTGGAACGTGAATCTGGGAGGCGAGGTGTTCAACACCTACGCCAAATCCAGGATTGCTGATTTCAGAGAGCATGACGACAATAGTTGGAGCGGAAAGCTGGAACTCAACACCTCGTGGATGCTTAACCGCCCGAAGACGCTCATCCTTAATGTAAGGTTGAGCCATTACTTCCCCTATCAAGAGCGAATGATACGATATGAGGCCATGTCGCTGATAGGTTGTGAATTGCGATATATGCTTCTCGACAACCGCTTGACGCTTACGGCCGCTGTGAGCGACCCCTTCGGTTGGAACATCACCAAATCAACCGCACTATATAGCGGCTACAGCGTTTACACACGCAACAACATCCACAGCCATGCCGTCTCGTTGCGCGTTTCCTATTCCTTTGGCAGCAACAAGGTCAACAACGTCTATCGCGACTCCAAAGAGCGGGAATCCACCCGAACCAATTGAGCCCTGCAATGGCCAGCACATACAGGCAATGTATGGATAAAAATATCGAGACCGCCTTATGGCAATCCCGATAATGAGTTGTTGTGTGACGATGAGATCAATATTTCAGCACATCTTTAACCGAGTAGATTTTGCTCAAGCCGTCAAAGGAGAAATACTGGTCGTCCATAATCATGTAGTCTTCACGTTGAGAGCGGGACAAGCGCTTGATGTCGGGGAACATCGATACAGGGACAATAACGACTCTGCCATCGGTCAGATAAACGGCCATAGCGCCCCGCTTCATACCGAAATCAAGTTTCTTGATACCCAAATTGGTGTCCTTGTACTTGCACATAATCTTATCACTTAAATTTTTTTTATGGTTATTTTTTTACCAGCAAACACGTCATCAATGCTACGGTTAAGATCTTCCCAATGCTTGTCAATAGCGAGAAGGACACGGGGAACCCATCAACCGTCGCAGTATTCGATGGAGATCTTGTAGGTGTATGTGGTCATGCACGCCTGCTCTGGATGATCCTCCGCCTCGCGTCCCGGGCACTGCTTCTCGAATGAGCGTGACGAAACCTTATGCGTGACCATCGAGGAAATATCCCCGCTGATGTCAAGATACCCCATCGTGCAGTCGTTGGTCGGGCAACGGAGTTGAACTACCGCCTGTCTGTCAGCTGTGTAGGTTGCGGTACCCTTATTCTCAAATAAGCCGAATGCTGATGGATGAACTGCATGGTATTCGACAATTATTCTTTCAATGTCTGGCCATAAGTCTCCCACTCTTAACGAGGTAGCATAAGGATTGTACACTGATGATTTTTTCTTTGCCATATATCTTATTTGAATTATTAGTTTCTTCTCAATAAATTGGGTGATCTGCGACATGACCTCCTTGGCTATCTGGGCATTATCGAGCATCTTCGAGAAGAAGAGGAGGGCATCTTGCTATGCACTTCCATCTGGTTTGTAATACCAGCTGACTCCCAAAACATGTTCCAAATCGCGTCAATCTTTTTATCTCGCCTGTAATCATAGAAGATTCTTCTTGATGCTTTCCTTTAACATACGATTGTCTAGATACCCCACTACCTAAGACAAATTTAAATCCAACAAAATTAAAGCTATACAGACAACTTCAAAAGTCTTCCATATAGTCAACACCCGCTTTGTCAAGATATAATGCATTGTCATACAACCTATGCAAATCTTGTGCTTCATTTTTCAATCTTTCAAAACTACTAATCTTGGAATTGGATTTAAGGAACTTGTCAAATAGGGATATGGTTTTTTTTGCATCTTTAAATTGATGTAATGCGATATAACACCATGTTTTGAACTTTAAATTATTGAAATATAATACCTTTTCTAAATCATCCATATTCTCTGTTTTCAAAAACTCTATGGATTTGTCGTAAAAATCATTTGCAAGAGAATAATTTTTAAGATAGCGATAAGCATCAGCAATTCTATAGGTTGCTAATGCTTTTTCATAAATAGAGCTTGAATAAAGCAATTCATATTGAGCGTATTTTAGGAAATCATGATATTTCTTTACACTCAAAGCGGCATCACACATTATTGCATAAGCTAAATGTTTTTCAATCCTTACTGTATCTCTTTCTACATATTGAATCCCTAATAGTCCATATCTTTCTGCATTTTGATAATCTTCGATATTCATATAACTTAGGGCAATATACAAAACAACTATTGGGTCAACATACTCTCCATCGTAATCATACACTTTTTTGAAGCAATCTATTGCAAATGAATATAATTCATTATTGTAATACTCAAATCCTTTATAATAAAATTCATCAATTTCATCTTCTGTGTAGGACTTTGTACTTTGAGAGCCTCTATCGTTAATATTATGTATCACAAGGTATTGGCCTTCAATGGTAACAGGACCGAGTTTCTCAATTGCAGAAAGTCCCAACAACAAAGGGGCATCCTGTGAGTCAATAATAACAGCTTCAATATTTTTTAATTCAAGGCCACCTATTTTCAAAGACCTTATATTAACTACTTTATTATTTATCGTTCGGCCATCAGCCACAGTGCTTTTTGAGTGACCTATTATATCATCTTTAGATAGATAACCATTTTCTGCCATGAAAATGGCATAATTCTGCGACATGCACACTGTTGACGCACCTGTATCAAATATGAATCTCATTTTTAGTCCATTAAGCTCACACGGGATCTTATAAACACCACCATCTTTTTCCATCTGCAAACGGACTTCTGCATTTAAATTTAGCATCGAAAAAAACGCTAAAAATAATGCCATGACTCTCTTATTCATATGCTCTAAATTACTTACTATCACTTTCCCATTAACGGGGGAAATAAAAGTCAATAAAACCACATTCGTAGTACATAATGATAATTCTTAGTATTTAGCTGAATTCTATAAATGGTATAAATTACCGTATGTACTAACAACTATGCAAATTTCTTCAAAATTCTTGACATATGCAAAAATTCACAAAAAAATCTATGTATTCTCAGTGATACTTTTTTGATTCGTACGAAGTAGGGTTGTTTTCAGGACAGATTCCTTCCCATAAGGGCGGGAAAAGTAGATTGAAACAGATAATCCCTTTTTGGCGTTCGGCGCTGCAGTGGAGTTTATTGGTCACGGTCTCAAAGATATAAAAAGGGAGTGTCCAAAGATACTCTATCGTTTTTCTGCTGGCGCCCATTTGCAAGCATGATTGTTCTTGAGGAGTGCGCGAGATTCGGGAGTGGGGATTAGCGAGGGAGTGCGCGAGCAACGGGGCGACAAGATTCACTCGCTGGCGCTCGTGCATCTTGTGCGCTCCCGCGGGGCCGCTGCCTTTGAACAACCGATTGCTGCGCAATCTATTGGTTGCTTTGTTATAGGGGTGCGCTCGAGTAAACTCGGCGACACCCCTATAACAAAACAACCAACCGCTGTCGCGGTCGGTTGTTCAAAGGCGGAGAGGACAAGATTCGAACTTGCGGTAGAGTTACCCCTACGGCAGTTTAGCAAACTGCTGGTTTCAGCCACTCACCCACCTCTCCGGAAGCTAGCTGAAAGTATTTTTCAATAGCGAGTGCAAAGGTACTGCTTTTTTTGATACCTGCAAGCATTTTGACGTGTTTTTTTCAAAAAAAGTATCGAAGGGGGACTCCAGAGGCTTTTTTCGGGTGTTTTAAGTGCCGCTATCACAATTTTTTGTATCTTTGCAGCCCAATAACGGACAGGGTTGTCCGTTTACTAAAAAAAGGAATAAAATAATGGCAGACATCACTATCGCGGGCGTCATGCGCGCCGGGGCCTATTCGCCCAACCACATTGGCAACGACACCGCCATCTTTAACCTTGTCGCCGAGCAGCTGCGCAAACGCGGTTGCCAGGTGAACGTATATAGCGAGGACCAGTTCAACCGTCAGGAGATTGAGGAGCCTGTTGTGCTCGCCATGTGCCGCGAACGCGAGAGCATCGCCAAGCTGCAGCGCCTGGAGAATGAGGGCAAGCTGGTCATCAACTCGGGCTACGGTATCGAGAACTGTACGCGCGAACGCATGACACGCATCCTGTTGGGCAATGGTATCCCCTACCCCGACAGCTTGATTGTCAACACCAACGAGAACATCAAGGACCAGCTGAAAAAGGCCGGTTTCAAGTCATGCTGGATCAAGCGCGGCGACTTCCATGCCATGCACAAGGAGGACGTGAGCTATGTGCGCCATCCCGAGGAGGCCCAGGAGGTCTTGCAGGAGTACTTCTACCGCGGCATCACGCGTGCCGTCATCAACGTGCACCTTGTGGGCGACCTGGTGAAGTTCTACGGCGTGAAGGACTCGCAGTTCTTCTTCTGGTTCTACCCCTTTGACGAGGGTCACAGCAAGTATGGCTGGGAAGAGGTGAATGGCCACTCACAGGGCATCGACATCGACCTGAAGGAGCTCAAGGACATCTGTGCCCGTGCCGCCGAGGAGCTGAACATCGTCATCTACGGTGGAGACTGCATTGTGGATCCCGATGGCACCATCCGCATTATCGACTTTAACGACTGGCCCAGCTTCGCTCCGTGCCGCAACGAGTCGGCTCCCCACATTGCCAAGGCCGTCCTGGCTCTTGCCAAGGCTCACCTGGGACTGTGATAAGTTAGGAATTAGGAATTAGGAATTAGGAATTAGGAATTAGAAATTAGGAGTTAGGAATTAATGCTAAAACCTGAGGACTAGGGACTAGGGACTAGGGACTAAGGACTAAGGACTAAGGACTAAGGACTAAGGACTAAAGCCTAGAAACTAAACACTAAAACTGAAAAACATGACATTAAAAGAAGAATATCAGGCTTCGCTCAAGTCATCGGATACCGAGGAGTGGTTTGACTTGCATTTCCACCGTCCTCTCGGCTTTCTGTGGGCAAAGCTGTTCGCCAAGTTGGGCGTGAGTCCCAATGCCATCACTATTGCCAGCATCTTTATGGGCGTAGCGGGTGGCGTGTTGCTGTACTTTGGCCAACCCTATCTGGCATGGCTCAACTGGGTGGGTATGCTGCTTATCACATGGGCTGACACCTTTGACAGCGCTGACGGCCAGTTGGCGCGCCTCACGCAGCAGTATTCCCGCATGGGACGCATCCTTGACGGCGTGAGCGGTGACCTGTGGTTTGCCGCCATCTGCTTTGCCATCGTGTTCAGGGAACTGGACTTCGGTGACAGGATGCTGGACATGTATTTCTCAGAGCACGAGTGGCAGATATGGGCACTGGGCATCGCCGCGGGTGCCAGCCATGCCCTGCAGGCCGCGATGGCCGACTATTACCGCCAGTTCCACCTGTTCTTCCTCAAGGGACAGCAGGGCAGCGAGCTGGACAGCACCGCCAAGCTCAATGAGCAATACAGCCAACTGGAATGGGGCCGCAACTTCTGGAGCAAGTTGACGTTGTTCTTCTATCGTGGCTACACCGCCAACCAAGAGAGATGGACGCCCAACATGCAGCGCCTGCGTGCCGCGCTCAAGGAGCGTTATGGCGAGGACGGCGTGCCGACACAGGAGTTCCGCGAGTACTTCCGCCAGTTGAGTCTGCCGCTGATGAAGTACACCAATATCCTGACCTTCAACACGCGCATCATTGCCTGCTTTATCGCTGTGCTCATTAACATCTCCTGGCTGTACTTCGCCTTTGAGGTGGTGGTGCTCAACATCCTGCTCATCTACATGGTTACCCGTCACGAGGGCATCTGCAAGAAAGCCCTTAAGAAATTAGAAATGAGGAATTAGGAGTTAGGAATTAACTCTAATTGCTATAAACCATATATTAAGGCTCTTAGGTGAATCGTCACTTAAGAGCCTTAAATTATTTGGTGTGCTGTTTGGCTTATTGCAGGATGATGTTGATGATGGCATTGACGTCGGCAATGTTCACATCCTTGTCATCGTTCACGTCGAGCGCATCATCGTAAGTGTTGCTCAAGATGGCATTGATGACGACATTGACATCGGCAATCGTCACATCATTGTCGCCATTCACATCGCCGGGGATGTGGTTGGGGATGGCCTTGATAGTAAGGAATGATTTCCAGGTATCCGCCTTGCCGTAAGCAGAAATGGACTCCTCGGGCACATACAGGGTGGCCTGCTCATAAACATTGGTAGAGAAGTTGCTCCAGTTGTCATTAACCCCAAATGCCGGTGGCGTCACGGCATGACAGGTGAGGGATTTCAGTTGCCAGTCGGCGCTGAAGGTTCCATAGTCAATCGACTTGACGCCACTGCCGATGGACATCTTGGTCAACCCGTAGCACTGGGCAAACGCGCAAGCGCCGATGGTTTCCACCGAGTTGGGGATGTTCACCGTCGATAGTGATGAACAACTGTAGAAGGCATAGCTGTTGATGGCCTTGACATGGTTACCGATAACCAGACTGGTCAGATTATCGCATTCATGGAACAAGTGTTCACTGATGGTCTCCAGGCCGTTGCCGATGACAACGCTGCGCAGGCCATGGCAATAGCCGAAGGCGTCGTTCTCTATTGTGGTGACCGAGTTAGGGATATTCAACGAAGCCAATTTACTGCAACCCTTAAAGGCATTGTGGTGAATCGTTTCCAGATGATTGCCCAGCGTGAGCGTCGTCATCTCGTTACACATGTAGAAGGCATACTCTCCGATTTCTTTCACACCATCACCAATCGTGACCTCTTTCAGGTTTGGACAACTGAAGAAAGCGAGTTGGTCGATGTCCGTTACCGAGTTTGGGATGGTGATGCTCTCTATGCCGCTTTCACGGAAGGAGCCTTGTCCGATGACCTCCAGCGACGAGGACAGGGTCACGTTCTTCAAGTTGGGACAGTAGGCAAAGGTTTCTGTGCCAATCGCGGTGACCGTGTTGGGCAGGGTGACTTGTTTCAGATTCTCGCAATGGCTAAAAGCAGAGTTTTCAATAGCGGTCACCCCATTGGACATGGTGACGTTTTCAAGACTGGTACAATGCTCAAATGCCTGGTATTCAATTGTCTTGACCGATGCAGGGATGGTCACTTTCTTAAGGTTGGAACAACCGCTGAAGGTCATTTCTTCTATGACTTCAAGCGAATTGCTCAACGTCACATTGGTAAGCGAGGTGCACCCCTCAAATGCCGAGAAACCTAACACGGTAACCGAATTTGGGATGGAGGAGCTCTGTAATGATGTACAGTACGCAAAAGCATAATTGCCTACCGTGGTGACCGAGCTGGGAATCAATACACGGGTCAGCTTGGGGCAGTGATAGAAGACACCGTTCTCGATTACAGTGACCGTGCTCGGAATGCTCACGCTGGTCAGGTTTTCACACCTGTCGAAAGCGAACTCCGAAATGCCCAGCACCGTATAAGTCTTATTCTCGTGAGTGAAATGCGCGGGGATGACCACGTCGCCAGAATAGGAATTGAAATTGGCGTCCTTGTAAGTGACATAGGCCCTCCCGTCGGGCGTCACATAATAGTAGATGCCATCGACCTCGAGGTCATAGGCCATAGCCGACGAGGGAGCCATCAAGACGGTGACAATTGCTGTCAATAATAAGATAATCTTTTTCATAGTGATGCATTTTTGGGTGGTTGATTAGAGTTTTCGTCAATGCTACAAAGATACACTTTTTTTAGTTAGAAACAAAAACATAGGGCCCCTAAGGTCTCAACGACCTTAAGGACCCTAATATCTAAACTGCTAATCGCTTAATAGCCGAAGATCTCCTCGAGGGTGAGTCGGTGGATGGGGCCAATCTTCTCGAGGGCCTCGATGTCGAGTTCTTTCTCGTCACCCAGGATGAGGTAGCGGTAGGGCTTGCCTGCCATGTTCTGCTGCTCAAACTTGACGATGTCGTCGAGCGTGAGGCCCGGCAGGGCATTGAAGACTACCGAGTTGATATCGTAGTCCAGACCCAGGCGCTGAGCCGACAGGTAACTGTTGAGGACGCCGGTGCGCACGACACGACGGCTGGCGAGTTTCTTCATCAGCGACTCCTTAGCCAGGGCAAAGGCG
>Ga0310695_10000539_pt1 | contig 98055 bp, 51 predicted proteins | sample RumenRJG_04DNA_FD_203882 | JGI IMG/M metagenome (GOLD analysis project Ga0310695, IMG submission 203882) | Bovine rumen microbial communities from Lethbridge, Alberta, Canada - RJG_04 (v2) (version 2) | ecosystem: Host-associated > Mammals > Digestive system > Stomach > Rumen | place: Canada...
CCACCCATAGAGGACACACCCATAGGGGACAGACCCCGCGAAGGTTAATAGGGGACAGACCCCGCGAAGGTTACCGCGAGGTTAATAGGGGACAGACCCCGCGAAGGTTATTATGATGGTGGGGACAGTCCCCCTCAGACTGGCGGCAGGCCACAATGCCGGGCGGCTGATCCTATATTCCGTCCGCCATTCGTCATTGCAATCTTCTACAGTCAAATACGAGATGATAAGCCTTGTCGTTTCCACAGGTAGCCAACTCGCGTTCCATGATGGAAGTCACTTCTTGCAAGCTCGTGGCGACATTGCCTTTGGTAGGACTGCAAATGTCGTCAATCTTCCACACAAGGCCGTCTTCGTACCACCGAGTATGATGTTCATCGGCCGCAAATCTCCTAACTTCCAGAACCCTTATCCGCTCTTTCTTGACAATCTCAATCAACGATACAACCTTCTGCGTCGGCATAAGCCATGCAACTTGCGTCTCTGCTGTAGTTGCAATGGAGAACATACGAATAAACCTAAGCACGTAAAGGTTGGGCGCGTTGACATCAAAGACCGACAGTTCAACATCCGACACTTCCTTTAAGGCGTAAATTTGTCCATTCAGGCTCTTCTGTATTTCATATTCCATTCTAGAGACTTGTTCGCGTAGCAGTTCAACGGGAATCGGCTCTGTTTCAGGCAAAGTGAAGGAGAATCGCTTTTCGCACTCCCCTTTCCTATAAAGAGCACTCTCAATCGCGCCATCTTCACGTCTGCCAATCGTGTAGTGCCATTCGTTGAATCCTTCAATGGGAACACCTCGAAGTGAACGTCCAGTCACAACATCCATCAACGACATTCTGACAATCGCATTTCGAAACGGCAGACAGCATCTTTCAAGCTCCCGAAGCTTTGCCTCATCACACCAATACTTGATCAGCACATGACAGGCATCACCGCTTTTCACATTCACCGCAATCTGAAGTCTGTCTGCGCCTCGCGTATATTTCCCGCGCACCAGAAAAGAAATAACGGCTCTGGCATTTTCCTCTATTGCCTTGATGCCATTCGAGAATGCTTCATCAGACGGCAGAAAGTTTACGATCAACAATCTGCCCTGCATCGGCATATCCAATGACCCGCCATCAATATCACGAACAGCCATGCCCTTCTTTCGCATGAAGGCGGCTATCCTTTCTAGCATGTCTTTTTCTGAGTGAATCTTCATAGAATACTTCACGGGCCTTCATACGTTGGTGCGTATCTTGCAGCAAATCGTTTAACTGTCATTTTGAAACCTCATCATAAAACCCATCCTGGAAGACTCTGTCAGCAGGAATCTCATTAACATTTCGCATTCTACGTATTAATGGATGTAAATTCCTTTCGATTTCATCAAAACGAGCAACCCTATGCGTTATTAACTTTTTTAATTCCGCTCCACACCACGGACAGAAAAGTATGGGACGAAATAGAATAAGAGGAAATCCCATAGACTCATCATCTTTTAGCGTATACAATTGTCTGCGTTCTCTTAAACTTTGTTCCAGCGTCGAAACACTGAAAAGTTTGAACGTCAGCTGAAACATTCTCTCGCCAAGCAGATTATGGCAGGGAACAACGCCAACTCCAGCATCCTCATTTAGGCTTATAGAATTATCAAAGGCCGTGCAACACCAAGTCACATCCTCTTTTACTGTCACTTGCCGACTTAGAATCTTGCTGAGTAACTTTTTGAACATAACCGATCTCCTTGAGCATCTCCGTACGTCAGCCCAACTTTCTCTTAAATGCGAGAAGTGTAGCATTTTCCAGTGGCTGAGACAAGCCCGAAAGTGGGTGAGTGCCTAGCGCTTAGTGCCTAGTACGAGATTTCGCGGTTTCACAAATTGCTTTTTTCCGCATCGTTCCCGATGAAGGCGGACGGCACGCCGAAACCTCTAAACCTCTAAACTTCCAAACTTCTAAACTTCGCACTAGGCACTAACTTTCATGCGGCTTGTTGCGGTGTATACGGCGATATGATATACTTGTAGCCATGAATAAATCATTGAGATCGGTCTTTTCCGCCGTTGCGGTGCCGCTCGTGTGCGCGGCGGCGATTACGGCGATGGCGGGGCAGTGGCCCAAGCCGGCGCCCATTCCGCGCGAGAGGGGACTCTTCCGCTCGCAGATACACCGCGGAGGAGGCGCACGGTCGCGTCCTGACAACTCGCTCGAGACTTTCCTGTGGTGCTGGGGGCTCGGCTTCGCGCCCGAGGCGGATGCCCGCATGACGAAGGACGGCGTGGCGATCGCGATGCACGACGACAACTTCCGCCGCGTCGGATGCGGCATCTCGCCCGAGTTCGCCGCGAGGAAGATCAAGGACATGACATGGGCCGAGGTGCGCGACGTCGACACCGGCTCGTATCTCGGCCCGCAGTACTCCACCACGCGTCTCGCCACGATGGAGGCCGTGTTCGCGGCGATGAAGGGCAGGCCCGAGCGGCTTCTCTACGTGGACGAGAAGGGCGCGCCGCCTGCCGTGATCGCAGAGCTTGCGGAAAGGTTCGGCGTGATCGAGCAGACGTACTACTGCTCGCCCAACTGGCGCAAGGTTGTAGAGTGGCGCAAGGTGGCGCCGAAGGGAAGGTCGATGGTGTGGCTCGGCAACTTCCCGAAGAGCAATTCGCCCGAAAACGTGGCGAAGACCGAGGCGTTCGTGCAGAAGCGGCTCGACGAGATGGCGGCTACGGGATTCGACGGCATCGACCAGGTGCAGATACACGTGCGCACGGACCTTTCGCTCAAAGACCCGTTCTGTCCGTCAACGCCGTTTCTGAAGCAAGCCGTGGAGCTGCTGCACAAACACGGCGTGTCTGCGCAGACCGTCACCTGGACCGAAGGCACAAACGCCGACGTGCACAGGCGCCTGTGGGACATTGGCTTCGACCACTTCACCAGCGACTACCCAGAGTTCTTCGCAGAATTCTCGCGCACAATCCGCAAGTGACAGCGCTGGAAGCCTATGAACAGAGCAATACTATTCATCTTGTCAACGGCGGTTGCCGTGAATGCGTGCGCCGCCGGCCTGACGCTCGCGAAGATCGACCTATCCGGCATTGACGCCTCGAAGACCATCGCCGGAATGGCCGCCGCAGGCAATCCCGCGGCATACGTCAACCGCGGCGCGGTCTATGCGTTCAACGGCGCCGGAATGAGCGCGGACGGCCTCAAGCACGGCACGACGGCGGACAACACGATGTTCATGCTGTCGTCGAACAACTCTGGGAGCTTCCCGTGGTACATTCAGGTCGACCTTGGCGCAACGCAGCGCATCGACGCCGTCCGGATCTACAACTTTAACTTCGCAAAGAACGGAAACTCCTACACCTCGCGCGGCGTTAGGAACTTCAAGCTCTACGTCTCGACCGCCTCCGTCTGGCAGACCTCCTCCGCCGGAATCCAGTGGAACTATTCGTTGGTGCTTTCGGGGCAGCTAGCACAGGCGAGCGGAACGGCCGACTATGCCGGCGAGTACTTCGAATTGCCGAAGCCCGTCAACGCCCGCTTTGTGGCACTTGTCGCTTTCGACGACTGGGACGGCGGTACAAGCAATCTGAACTACAACGGCATCGCCGAGATGCAGCTCTTCTCCGGCGGCGATCCGCTTGAAGAGCCCACGCGCCCCGCGGTGGAATCCTGCCTCGTCGAAGCCGAGGCATTCGACGACAAGGGCGGATGGGTGGTCGATCCGCAGTTCGTGGAGCAGATGGGCTCGCCGTATCTGCTCGCACATGGGAAGGGCGTTCCCGTGGTGGACGCTAGGACGGTCGTCAACATCCTTCCGGGACGCGTCCGCGCCTGGGTGAGGACGCGCGACTGGACGCCCGACTGGAACGGCGAGAAGCCGGGACGCTTCCAGCTGCTTCTCGGCGGAAGGACTTTCCCGAACACGCTCGGCGTCGCACCCGCCACGTGGAGCTGGATCGATGCCGGTGTCGTCGAGGTGGGCGAAGGACCGCAGCTTCTCGCGCTCCACGACCTCACTGGCTTTGAAGGGCGCTGCGACGCGATCTACCTCTGCCCCGAGAACACGGCGACGCCTCCTCCTAGCGATGCAGCCGCACTCGCGGCGTGGCGCGCGTCGGAACGCGGCGAGACGGGCGCGCCGGAGGACGTCGTGGAGGCGGACTTCGTGGTGGTAGGCGGAGGAATCTCCGGCACGGCGGCGGCAATCGCCGCTGCAGAAGAGGGCATGGACGTCGTGGTGGTGCAGGATCGCCCGATGCTCGGCGGCAACGCGAGCGACGAGATACGCGTGGGCACTGGCAGAAAGGGCGACGAATACCACTGGATCGTCAAGGCGATCCGAAACAATTCGCCGAACGGCCAGTCGGAGGTGGCAGACGACGTAAACCGCATGAACATTGTGCGGAGCTATTCGAACATCGCGCTCCACCTTGGCTGGCGCGCGTACGGAGTGGAGACGAATGCGGCACGCAGGATCGTGGCGGTGGATGCGCGGAACATCGAGACGGGCGCGCGGCGGCGGTTCGTCGCGCCGCTCTACTGCGACGCCACGGGCGACGGGTGGATCGCATACTGGGCGGGCGCAGCGTATATGCTCGGACGCGAGGCGAAGGACGAGTTCGACGAGCCTATGCGCGCTCCTGACGCCGCTGACACAAGCACAATGGGCAACTCTCTTCTCTGGACGACGAAGACGCAGAGCGACAATTACGTCTTCCCCGAAGTCCCATGGGCTACAAAGATTAGCGGAAGCCTCTCCGCGCTAAGCGGCGACTGGACGTGGGAGGCGGGGCTCGACCCTGATGAAGACACGATCGACGACGCCGAGATGCTGCGCGACCGCCTCTTCCGCGCCATCTACGGCAGCTTCTACACGGCGAAGAAGAATTCCGCCAACGCAAAGCGCGTCTTCGACTGGGTGCCGTACATAGCGGGCAAACGCGAAAGCCGCCGCATCGTAGGCGACTACGTGGTGAGCGAAAGGGATCTCACCGAGTGCAGGCAGTTCGAGGACGCAATAGGCATCGCGACCTGGACGATCGACCTACACTGGAAGAACAACGAGGCGGGCTTCATCGCCAGCACAACGCACACCACTGTCGCCCCGTGGTGGATGCCGTACCGCTCGCTCTGCTGCCGCGACGTGCCTAACCTGTTTCTGGCGGGGCGCTGCGCGAGCTACACGCACGTCGCGCTTGGATCGTGCCGCGTGATGAGTTCGTGCGGGCAGCAGGGCGTTGCCGTTGGGTATGCCGCAGCGCTCTGCAAGAAGTACGGCTGTCTGCCGCGCGGGATATACCAGGACGCCGCGAAGACGTCCGAGCTTCAGGAGCTACTAAATCTCAAGCAGTCTGAGAAGTCAATGAAGGAATACGACTGGCCAGTTCCGCAGCCAATCCTTGTCGAGCACGACCCGCTGATCGTCGACAACGCCGATGCGAAAGGCGTTGAGATTTCAGGGGAGTGGACGGTGAGCAGTTTCAACTCGAACCGCGAGGGGGCCGACTATCTGCACAACAACAAGGCTGCGTCGGAAGATCTCTGGGTGCGCTACAGGCCCGAGATTCCCGCTAACGCGGTCTACACAGTATTCCTTGTGTGGAATGCTGACGGTGGCCGCTCCTCCGCCGTGCCGGTTGAAATCGCATACGACGGCGGAGTAGTCACCAACTACGTCGACATGACAAAGTCGTCGGGCAAGTGGGGCAGAATCGGCGAATGGCCGTTCGCGGCTGGGACGTCTGGTTCAGTGCGCATCATGACAATCGGCAATGCAGGTAAGACCGTCATCGCGGACGCTGTGAAGTTCGCGATTGTTGAGACGTTGCCACCGTCGGAGGATACCGACAGAAACGGTCTTCCCGACGCCTGGGAGAGGCTGCATTTCCTGCGTACGGTCGGCACGGATCCAACAGGCGACCCGGACGGCGACGGGCAGTCGAACAGATACGAGTACATTGTCGGGTCCGATCCGAACGTAGTGAACAATCCCTTCGCCATCGACGACATCGCCGCGACCGGCGCGGACGCCGTTTCGCTAGTGTGGAAGGGCACTGCCGGGCGCGTATATCAGGTGAAGTGCGCCAAAGACGTAGCGGGGCCTTACGTGGACTACGGTATGCCGATCGCCGCCGATGCTGACGGAAACTGCTCGATTGCGATTACGACTGCAGATGCCGCCGCATTCTTCAAGATCGAAGTGTCGGTGGCATCTGAAAAATGAAAAGAAGCGTGGTTAGATTCCGTCTTGACGGCTAGCGAAACTTGATGACAGTTCCTTCGGTTGCGATCTTGAGTCCGCCAGTGGTCTTCATAACCCGCATCGGCTGCCTGGTTTCGCCAATGTAAACTTCAAACGATGCGTCTGAGATGTCGATTTCGCCTTCGGTCGAGATGATCATGCGCGAATTCGTCGGTGTGCCTTTGGGAAGGACGATCTTGACCGCGCCGGTCACAGTGACACCACCAACATCGAGCAGGTTGGATACGTCGGCGATATTCAGCGTTGCGCCGTCAGAGAGCGCAAGGTCGCCCGTGAGTGTGCCTGTGCCGCCAAACGTTCCTGAGACAGCTGCCGCTCCGGCCCATGTGCCGGTGACGTTCACCTTCGCGCCGGATTCAACACTGAGGTTGTTTTCATCCGTCTGCGATCCCGAGAGCGTGAGCGTGCCGGCCGAATCAGCGCCGGGCGCAACGATGACTGTTCCGAAGCGGTCGTCATTTACGAATACGCCGCTCCATGTGGTGTCCTTCGCCTGCAGAATCTTCAGATCGCGGTTTCCGTCGCCCCAGTCGGAGCGGAGGTTCTTACTTCCAGAGAGGCTGCCGATCGTGTTGACGGCGTCAGCACCAGGAAGTGTGACAACAAGACCGCCCTCGATTTCGTTCTCAAGCGTCATCGTAGAAGGGAAGTTCACCTTCGACAAGATGCGCCAGTTTGCAGCTCCAGTGCCTTCGAACCTGAGCGTTCCCGAACCACGCACGCGGGCGTAGTCGACGTTCTGTTCGTTCACCGTGGATGTATTGGTGAGAACGAACGTTCCACCATCGTACGTTGTAACGGTTGTGTTGGCCCTGAGCTGCGTTTCGCCGATGTCGGTCGCCTTGAATGTATCGTACACGTGCACACCTCCGTCGGCGCGCCATTGCTTCCCGGCGGGAAGCGCCACCGTGGTTTCTGCGCCGATGTAGATTCCGCCTGACGTGTTGAATTCGGAGTATGTGGGAATGTACTCGCCAAGCACGACGGTTTTGTTTACGAGCTGGATCTTGCCGAGGAATTCCGAGAAGTCCACTATGTTCATCAACACCTTGTCGGCGCTGCCGCTTGTCCACAGCTCGCCGTCACCCTTGAGCTTCCTTATGACGACCTTGTTGGGCGAATCGTCGTTGCTGCGAGAGTAGCCGTTGTTGACGTCGAGTCCATAGCCGCTCGAGCCGGTCGTCAGCTCCACCGGCACCGTGCAGTCCAGGGTGGCGGGGAAGAATCCAGAGATGCCCGAAAGCCGCACTGTCGAGTTTGCGTTGCCGTACGAATTCGGGTTGAGGTTCTGCACGCCGGAGATGCTCTTCAGCAAGATCGTGCCCGTCCACTGTGCGGGATCGGTCACCCATGTGGGGAATGTGTTGGAGGAGAACACGTTTCCGTTGGCTACGGGAAGGGCACCCGAGTATGCGATTACCGGTTGGCCAGACACGTTTGAGAAATCGAAAACTGCGGCGTTGTTCGCAGGCGGAGCGATGGTGAACGATCCCTCGCAGTGGAAGTTCACCTTTGTGGCGGTGAATGTCGTATCGCCGGTGATCGTCGCTCCGTTCGCAAGGTAAAGGTCGATTTCGGAAGCGGTGCCGAAACGGTCGTTGATGGACGATACGGTGATCTCGCCGCCCATAATCGAGGGGAAGACATAGTTTGCAATCTCCTGCGCGCTGAGCGTTGACGTGAAGATCGCCACGGCTTCGATCTTCATTCCTGTCATGGCGTAATACTCTGTGCTGCCATCCGTATCAACGCCGCCGAGCGCTATGCCATACGGCGTCGTAAAGGTACCGGACTTCAGGCCGGTGTTGACGGCAATCTGCGTGCCGTTCACGTATAGGGACGTTCCGGCAGTGCGTCCATATGCAAGCGCGACGACCTGCTTTTCCGCTGCAAGCGTGTTTTGCATGTCTAGCTGGTTTTGATACCAATGGCCCTGCCAGATGAACCTGCCGGAACCAGCCCATACGCTTGCGCCGATCTTGACGCTGTTGTCGGATCCCACACTGCCGCCCGAGTATTTTTGGTTGTCCAGAAGGGAGATCAGCGCACGGTTCGATCCGTTATTGGCGTGGACGCCACTGCATTTCATTATTACAGTGATTTCACCAGTGGTTCCGAAGCCATCCATCACGCCTTCGTTCGCGTTTTGAGCGGTGATGGTGATTGCGGCCTTTGCGTTTTCATCGCCGATCAGCAGATACGAGCCATCCGATGCTGCGGAGTTCATCGCATTCAGGTTCAGCGTGTAAGTGTTGTCTCCCACCGTGCGCGAAAGATTGGAGAAGTCATAGTCGCTTGACATGCCGTCCCATACTACGACGGGATTTGCGGCGATGGCAAGATTGGTGAGAAGCGCTGCGGAAATCGCAGTCGCAAGAGTCCAGACGGCTGTTTTAGGAGCGGTCGCCATGGTGTATCCTTTTCAGGGGTTTTTAATTGGTTGTGGGAGGTGGATTCGAACCACCGAAGGCGTTAGCCAGCAGATTTACAGTCTGCCCTCGTTGACCGCTTGAGTATCCCACAATGTGGTGCTCGGGGCGGGACTCGAACCCGCAAGGATCTCTCCACATGCACCTCAAGCATGCGTGTCTGCCAATTTCACCACCCGAGCAGGCGTGAAAACAGGTAATAGTATATCAAATGCCGTTCCGTCATGCAAGCGGGAAATTGTCTTTTTTTTACACTTGTCTCATAATCCCATTTTTGATAAACTATTGCCCAATTTTTCGGGGCCCAAAGGTCCGAATTTCGAAAGAGAGGTGAAAAAGGCATGGCAATACAGCTCAAGCTGAAAAAGGGTGAAACCGTTGAACGCGGTCTCAAGCGCTTGAAGAAGATCCTCGACAAAGAGGGGATCATCAAGACGCTTCGCGATCAGCGCTATTTCGAGAAGCCCTGCGTGAAGGCGCGCAAGAAATCTGCGCGTGCACGCATTCGTGCGCGTTCCCGCCGTCGTTCGCAGGAATTCTAATTCCCGTTAGTAGGCTTACATGCCTTTTACGAAAGCCCGTGGTCTTTGGCCACGGGCTTTTGATTTCTGGAAGGGGATTTGATGCACCGAAAGGGAATCAAGGACGGCGCATGAGGGCGGCGAGCACTTCGTCCTTTTCCATCACTTCCTCGGGGGTCAGTCCCTCGATCTCATGTGGGAAGACGATCCAGCGGTCGATCGTGCGGACATGGAAATCCGGGTGGTACGAGGTGACGTTCTTCTCCGGCTTCCAGTAGACGCACGCCATTTTCATGTCGCATCCAAGCCTCTCCAGGCGCTCATGAACGGCAGCCGCTGTCCGGCCGGTGTCAAATACGTCATCCACCACGAGAACGTGCGTGCCAGGTAGCAGCTTCTCCATTACGCTATCGGCATGCTCGAATTTCACCTCAACATTGCTCTGGGCAATTCCCGTGTAGCTGTAACATTTAATCGGCATGTGCCGCACTGATACGCCCATGACTTTGAGAAACTCATGGACGGCCACGCCGGCCTGAGCGCCGCCGCGCCAAAGAGCCAGCAGCACGTCAGGCTTCCAGCCAGAATCGATGATCTGTCTCGCGAGCCGCCACATGTCGCGCTGATACTCGCGCGCATCAAGATATACTTTCTTTTCCATGCCACAATTATAGCAAAAAAGGGCGTAAAAAGGAAGACCAAACAATAATTGTCTAGTTTACATAACGCATATTATGCGCAAATGATACATTTGACGGGGACAGACCCCAATGTGTCGGGTAGTCCCATAAGTGTTTGAGTTTGGGGTCTGTCCCCGCGTGGAATGGATTGGGTTCTATGGGGACAGTCCCCATAGTTTGGTTGGGGTCTGTCCCCACGAGAATTATTTGACGAATATCACAAGGCCAGCTTTGATGATCTTTATGGACTTGCCGTCCTCAGACAGAACGACGCTGGTCGAACTGAGCGGCGGATCGAGCGTAGGAACGCTTGTGAAGACGCCTTCATCGGCAGTCGCAAACGTAAAGCTGCCGTTTAGCTTGTCGGTGAACCTTAGCATTGTATTCGTGAAGTCAAGACTGCCGCCGCCAGTAAGATTGATTGCCTTCGCGCGTGGAATCGCATTCAGCACGCATCCGCTGAAAGCGATATTGTGGCCGGCTGTATCTATCGTCACGCCGTTCGCGCGGAAAAAGACATTCGATGTCGAATTGATGAACGTCGCGTTGTCAGCGATAGGCTGCAGCGTACCGCCGTCGAACTCAACCGTAGCCGACTGATAGACGCCTCTGACGTGCGACGTGACGAGCTTGCCGTCGTCCTTGAGCCGCAACGTAGCGGTTCCTCCGACATTCAGGCCTTTCTCAAGTGTCGCTATGCCGCCTGAAATGTCAAGAAGCGCCATCTTGACCGCACCTTCGGTTCCCAGGTTCACCACGTTCTTTGAAATGCCAAGTGTTCCCCCGGTCATAATATAGGATCCCTCGCTTCCGGTTTGGTATCCAATGGAAATGTAAGTGTTGGACCTCACGGCACCTCCGTTCTGCAGAAACTCTCCTATACCACCCGTGGTCTCATTGCGGCCGATTGCCAGCGCGCGTCCCGCAACCAGCTCACCCCCGTTCATGATGTACCGCGCCGGCGCTGTGTTGCCGACGCCGATGTTGAAGTCGTTAGCCGATGTCACCCTGCCGCCGTTCTGCGTGAACACGCATTCAGCTGCATTGTGGTGGCCAACAGTTATGAAATTGGAGAGCGGCAATGCGGCGTTGTCCGACACGACGACGTAGCCGCCAGACGCCGCGCCTGTATTTCCAATACGCAGCATGTGGATCTTCACAGTTGCGTCGTTGCTTATCAGTAACGATCCGATGTGGTTGCCGCTGCCAACATATACCATGTCGCTCTCTGAGCCCGCAGTCGTACCAACGGTCATCACGCCGCCTGTCACTACGCAAGTGGCGTCCATCGCTCCGCCAAGATTTGCTCTTGGTACAGAGAACGTGCTACCGTTCACACTCTTCACCTCAATGCAATCCGTGAACACAGTCACCTTCTCGGTGTCGATGTATTCGGTCTCAGAGAAGGCATTTTCCGCCCATAGCGCAGGCTTGACGCCTTCGACGGAGTTCGTGACGTACGCGGCATCGTACCCTTCTGCGGCCGTGAGATTGGAGATCTTGAGGTTGTGTCCCTTGAGGTCGATGTACGAGCCATCGGCGATCGTAACGTTGGGGAGCGTCGCCCAGTTGCAGTCCGCGTCAAGCGTGACAGGACCGCCATTCCCGATCCGCGTAGAAACCCACGCCGGAGCAAAGCTCTCTGGAACAGTGAACGACGTGGCACCATCGATCACGACAACTGTTGACTTTATCGGCAGTGCGTCTGCCACCGCCGCGCCTGTGGCGTTTGTGCAGGCCCAGTTCGCGGGATCGTTCAGGTTCGTCACATCGCCGCCGCCCGTCCACCAGGCGAACGCGGCGACATTCGCCGCGAGTGAAAGCACAATGGACTTGCCGTCTTCAGACAGGGAGACTATGTACCCTTCGCCAACAAGCTCCACAAGGTCGAGAACGCTGTCAACGCCCTCCGGCAGCGTGAAGTCGCTTGCCGCGAGCGTGAGCGTGTCCTCCTGATAGGCTGTCGTGTCGAAGCGGATCTTCGCATTCGAGCCGCCGAGCACGATCTTGCCCGCGAACGTGGCGGAGTTCGTCACGACGAGCGCCGTGGCATTGGAGAGCACGACATCGCCGGTAAACGCCGGCGGAGCGCACAACGCAAGCGATCCCCCTTCTCCCATCACGGTCAGGCCCCCTTCTCCGGTCCATGGGATGTCGCAATGAACATCGTACCCGGCAGTATCGACCGTAAGTCCACCCGCACCGATCGTGTAGGTTTTCGCATAGCCATCCGCAGATGTCGCGGCCGCCATGAACGGCGCGGCGGCGGTGTCCTCGCGTTTGGCGCGGATCGTCGCGCCGTCTGCGAGGAGCGTCTGGGTGCTGCGCGCAAGGCACTGCAGCCTGCCCACTTCAAGGACGCCGCCAGTGAGGCTCACCTCGCCGCGACCGGAGTTGGACGATGTTGCGCCGAGATAGAAGCAATTGACGTCCGCCACGCCGCCGGAAAGCTCGAATTTGCCGTTGCTCGTTGCGCCGCCGGTTCCATTGTAAGCAGTGGCGAGCGAGAGGTCGTTGTCGATCTTGAACAGGCCGCCGCTCACGCGAACGATGCCAGTCTGTGAAGTCTTGTTGTTCACGCCAATGCGGATGCAGGCATTCGCACCATTGGCGTGAAACGTTCCGCGTTTCACTTCAAGGATTCCCTTGCCCCATCTGTCAACCGCCACGAAGTTGCAGTTGCCACCCCTGTCGCCGGCTGTCTTGACTGTTCCTCCGTCAATGATGAGTCTTGTTGTAACGGCCCCATCGGAGTCAACGCCACCATAGCCAATGGCCAAACGGCCATTGGAAGCGGTCAAATCAGCCGTGAATCCATCGGCAATTGTAACCGTTGAACCCTGCCAGTTCCAATGCCCAGCCAAGTTCCATGTACCGTTCGTCAGCGTGATTTCTTCATCGTGGTAGCGACGCGAGCCGAAATTGAGTGCGCCTGAATACGTATTCCCGCCTAGGTCGAGTACGCCTTCGCGCGGCACGATTGTGGAAGGCATCGCCGAATTGTCCAGAACGAGCGTGCCGGGACCGTCCTTGCGCGGCGTGGTGGCGGTAAGGCCGCCCGAGAGCGTGAGACGGCCTCCCTCCGCTACATAGATGGAACTATTCTGCGTGGAGAGCGTGACTGGCGCGGTAACTGCCTGCGGCGCGGCGCTGGAGTCGGCTATGTCCTGCGAAAACGTCAACCCGTCGCCGCCGACCACAAATGCGCCAGCCGCATCCGTGAACGACATGCGAGTGTACGAGGCGTTGGCTGGTGTGTCCGCGCCGCCAGCCGCGTTTGAATAGACGAGCGCGTCCGTAGCGTCCGCCGGGTCGAAGGAAAGATAGATCGTGTTGCCGTCGCGAATGATAACGCCAGTGCCGCCACCAGAAACGGACAACTGTCCAAGCGAGCCGTCGAGCGACGACGTGCAGGCGATCAGCGGATAGCGTCCCGAAGGAGATTCCGGCAACGTGACGTTGAGCGTGGCCGGCCCGATGAGCTCAAGGTTCGGCGTCGTGATACGTGCCGCGTCCGCATCGAGCGCGCCGAGGTTCAGCGCGATGCCGTCGAAGATGAGGCCGTACGTGAGCGTCGATTGCGAGAACGTGACGGTACCGCCGCCCGTGAGGCGGAGCCTGCCTGTACCGGTGAACGCGGGAATCGTCTGCGCGAATCCTGCGGTGTCGAAGGAGGCAGGAGCACCGGTGATCTGCATCGTCCGCGTCTTGCTGTTGACACTATTGTAGTTGTCAAGTCTGAAAACATCCGCCCTTCCTGCAACAAGAGCTCCATTTCCCCACGTGAAGGTCTGCCCGTTGCAGGCACGAAAATACATCTCGTTCAGCGTCAAGCTACCACCGTTCAGGCTGAGCACGGAGGAACCGGTTCCTCCGGACGTCGAACCAAGAACAAACTGCCCTACTTCCGCAGTGCCGCCGTAGATGGTCACCGTGCCCGTCTTGTTGACAGAAGCGGCGCTGTTCCAGCCTACTGCGCTGCGGATTTGACCATCGACTTTGAGTGTTCCGGAGTTGAGCGTGAGCGTGGCGGAATACGCTTTACTGCGACCGTTAATTCCGATGCCAAGGTAACCGCTGCCGTTCGATGCCGCGCACCAAAGCGTGCCTCCGTTGATGTTCACCGCAGCGTTGGCGTCACTATCCACACCGATGTAGTTGCAAGCATTGCTTTGGTTCCCTCCGAATTTGAGAAACGCACCCTCGTTGATGTTGACAGTTCCGCACCACACGTCAATCTGCCCTGTAGAGTCGATGTGGGTCTCAGGGCCTAGATTCTTGGCGTTGTTCACGTCAGACCAGTCAAATGCCGCACCCGTCGCATTGCCCGCGCAGAGCGAGACGGAGACGGCAAGAATCCAACTCGCGGACTTAACGAACGAAACATTCTTCTTTGCTCTCATCGTTTCTCCTCTTTCAAGCCAACCTTCGCGGGCACTTCGATCTACGCTAGTACCCCTGAAGAACAGAAACATTCTACCTTCTTTTATGGCATTTATCAACTATGAAATATAACTTTTTCATGACGCTGTGAAATGCGGCTACATGAAGAAGAAAGTTGATGTATTTTTCAAATGCGTCAATCCTATTGAAAATCGGCTTGAGCGACGATGATAAAAATGGTAGAATAGAAGTCCAACGAGGAAAAAAGATATATGAACGAAGAAATCAAAGGCGACAACCCAGGCGTGCCGGGCGAGATGTCCGGTTCAACAGCCGTGCGCATCTACGAGCGTGCCGACGCTTCCACCGAGTTTCCCGTGCTCAAGGCATTTCAGGAGTATCTTGAAGCGGAGCAGGCGAAGGCGCACAAGCGAATGCTCTCGCTTTCGATCTTCTTCATAGTGCTGCTCGTGATCGTTGTGCTCACGTTCTCCGTCATTGCGCTCTTCATGATCAACCGGAATCAGACTCTTTCCGACAGGCTCATGGACATTGCGCTGCGCGACCGCACCGCCGCAATTCAGCAGCCCGCGCCGGTGGCCCCCGTCGTGAACGTGCAGCAGCCCGCGCCCGTTGACGACTCGGCGCGCCTCACGCCAATTCTGGCGAAGCTCGAGGCCATGGAGGCCGAGCTCGCACGCGCACGCGCGGCGGCAGCCGAGGCGGAGGCGCGCGCCAAAGCGCAGCCCGCCGCTCCCGCGGCGCCCCGCGAGGATCCGCAGTCCGCCAAGCTCCGCGCCGCCGCCGAGCGAGAAGCCAACGAGATCGCCAAGCAGCAGGCCGCCGTGAAGGCCGCCCGCGAGAAACTCAAGGCCGAACAGGAGCTTCTGCGCAAGGAGCAGATAGAGCAGCAGCGCCGCCGCCTCTATCCTGAATACTATGCACAGGAAGATGCGCGCAAGGCCGCCGAGGAGGCCGCAAAGAATCCTCCCCCTCCGCCAGCCGAGCCTGTGAAGCCTGTGGCAAAGCCGCCGGTCGAGCCTATCCGCCCTCCCTCGACATCCGATGTCGCCGTGAAGCCGAAACCGCCCGCGCCCAAGAAGTCCGCCCTCCAGCTTCTGCTTGACGTGGACGACGCCCCCAGCGCGACAGCGCCGAAGAATCGGATTTCCGATGAAGATGCCGACAAGGTGGACGCAGAGCTGCGCCGCACTCTTGCTTCCGCCACCAACAAGCCAGCCTCCACTGCGAAGCCCGCTCCCGCGGCGCAGCCGCCTAAACCGCCGGCGCCTCCACAGGCCAAGCCCTCGACGGAGGCAAAACCCAAGCCTCTGGCAAATCCTCCAGCTCCCCAGCCCCCTTCCCCGCAGCCGGAATCAATTGACGTAGGCGCAAAGGAAGGCGAGACGATTCCCTGGCTTCTTGGCGACGCCGAAGCTCCCGAAGTGGCAACTCCAGCAGCAAAGAAGCCCGAAGAGAAGAAAACCGACGATAAGAAACCGGACGATAAGAAGCCTGCGCAGCCAAAGCCCGAGCAGAAGAAGCCGGAAGAAAAAGACTTGAAGCAAAACACGAACAACAATAAATAAGTGAACAGGAGATAGCAATATGTCCGCAAAGGCAATGGTCTTCATCGACGGAGGCTGGCTCTACCGCAACCGCAACACGCTCTTCGCCAAGCTCGGCGAGGAGAACTTCGAGATCGACTACGCGAAGCTGCCGCGTCTTTTCTGCGAGGACGTTGCAAACCGGCTTGATGAGGATGTCTCGCTGGTGCGCACAAACTATTTCGGCACCATCCCCTCGGCCCGCTCGGGTTTCAACACGTCCAAGCAATATGCCTTCTACGACTTTCTGGAGCGCAGCTGCGGATACGAGACCGACATACACGAAGTCGAAGTGGGCACGGACGAGAACTGGATCAAGATGTCCCTCTCCGCCGCGCTGCTCTTCTACGCCGCCCAGCCCGGCGCGTACGACATCGCCATCCTGATCGGCGATGATCCCGACTACGGCCCCGCCCTTCGCCGCGCGCGTCTCTTCGGCAAGCGCATCCAGATTGTCGGCGCGCATACGCAGGACGGCAAGGAGCCCCCTTCTGCATCAACCCTCGCCAACCGCCTCCGCGTGAGCGACTTCCCCCATCTCTACCTCGACGACCATGCCGCCGAGATGCGTCTCGTGCGCGAGCTCGTTAAGCGCACATGCAAGCAATGCGGACGCGAGGAGGAAACGACTTGGGCCGGTCCCGAGTTCTTCTGCTCGTCCTGCCGTGGACGCTACCGCACCTGATTGCCTCAGTCGCGGTTTCCGAGGAACAGGCGATACGCCGAGTTCTGCGAAACGTCCTTGAACACGTATCCCAGCTGCTTCAGTGCGCGCACGAAGGCCGGGCGCTCTTTCTGCGGCACCTGCAGCCCGCACAGCACCTTGCCGTGGTCCGCGCCGTGGTTGCGGTAGTGGAATAGCGTGATGTTCCAGCGAGTGGATATCGCCTCGAGAAACTCCATCAGCGCGCCAGGCCTTTCGGGAAATTCGAACGAATACACCACTTCGTCGTGGATTCCCCTCGTGTGGCCGCCCACCATGTGGCGGATGTGCTCCTTGGCGAGCTCGTCCTCGGAGAGATCGATGGTGCCGATCTTCGCGGCGGTGAGCTGTTCAACGATACGGCGCGTCTCCTCGCGGTCGGCAACGGCAAGGCCCACGAACACATACGCGCGGTCAGGATCGAAGTAGCGGTAGTTGAACTCGGTGACGCTGCGCCTGCCAAGCTTGCGGATGAAGTCCTTGAACGCGCCGCGCGTCTCGGGAATGCGGCATTCGAGGATCGCCTCGCGCTGTTCGCCGATCTCGGTCTGCTCAGAGACGAAGCGGATGCGGTCGAAGTTCATGTTGGCGCCCGAGACGATGCAGGCGTATGTCTCGCCGCGTGCGCTCCTGTGCGCGGCGTACTGCTTGGCCGCAGCAAGCGCAAGGGCGCCTGCAGGCTCGCAGATGGCGCGCGTCGCCTCGAAGATGTCCTTGATGGCGGCGCAAGTCTCGTCGGTGGAAACGCGCACGATGCCGTCGAGGAAGCGGCGGCAGAGGTCGAACGTGATGCGGCCTGGCTTCTTCACGGCCACGCCGTCCGCGAAGAGTCCCACCTCTTCCATCTCAATGCGCCGGCCCGCCTTGATGGAACGGTCCATGCAATCAGAATCTACAGGCTCCACTCCGAACACCTTCACCTCTGGACGCACCGCCTTAACGTACACGGCCACGCCTGCCGCAAAACCGCCGCCGCCAACAGGCACGAAGATCGCGTCGAGATTGGACGGCCTCTGGCGCAGTATCTCCATCGCCACCGTTCCCTGGCCTGCGATCACGTCAGGATCATCGTAGGGCGGAATGAACACATAGCCCTTCTCCTTCACAAGACGCGTAGCCTCCGCAGCGGCGTCGGAATACGAGTCGCCATGCAGCACGATGGAAGCGCCTAGAGCCTTCACGGATGCGATCTTGATCTCGGGCGTCGTGACGGGCATCACGATCGTCGCCTTGCATCCGAGCTTCTTTGCGCTCAGAGCAACTCCCTGCGCATGGTTTCCTGCGGACGCCGCGAGAACGCCCTTCTCGAGGTCCTTCGCGGGCAGACGAGCCATCTTGTTGTATGCGCCGCGGATCTTGAACGAATGGACGCTCTGCATGTCCTCGCGCTTGAGAAGAAAGTGGCATCCCAGCTTCTGCGAAAGTGCCGAGGCCTCTTCAAGGGCGCTCTCCTTGGCCACATCGTAGACCTTCGAATTGAGTATGCGGCGCAGATACGCGTCAAGCAGCGATTTGTCGTTCATGGCTCCTAGTCCTAATGCCAAAAACGTCCGGCAATGCCGGACGAACTAGCTTGGGGCAGGAGACGGGACTCGAACCCGCAACCCACAGAATCACAATCTGTTGATCTAACCAATTGATCTACTCCCGCCACTGTGGAAAACGCGGAATAGTATACCGAATTTCCGCACAAAATGCAATGCGGAAATTCGGCATTTTTGCAGTGCGCCGCGGCTAGGCCTGAAGTTCGCTCTGAAGAAGCCTGCGGGCCGAGCCTGGACCTGCCAGGAGCTTGAGGAAATAGCCTTCGATCTTTGCCGCAAGAGGCGTGGCGGTGAGATCCGTGCCGAAGATGGAGGCGTTGGAAAGAATGCCCATGAGTTCGCCCTTGTAGGACGAGGGGTCGTTCCAGACGATGCCCTTGAGCTTCGCCTGAAGATCGTCCTTGAGCGGATCAGCGGAAACACTCATCTCCTCGCCTGCGTCGTTCACCGCGAGCAGATAGCGCAGCCAGCCCGCGATTGCAAGAGGAATCGCCACAAGCGCGTTGAGGTCGCGTCCCTGCGCGATGTAGCTCTTCACCGTCTCGCCGAAGCGGATGCCCACCTTCTGCGACGTGTCGGTGGCGATGCGTCGCGGATCGTCCGGCATGAACGGGTTCGGCAGGCGCTCGTTCACCACCTCGTCGATGAACGCCTTCGGCGAGAGTATCTTGGGATCCACCACCACGGGCAGACCTTCCACGTAGCCAAGGCGCTTGACGAGCCGCACGATGTCGACATCCTTCATCTCGTCGCAGATGAGCGTGTAGCCGAGCAGGCAGCCGTACATGCTCATCGCGGTGTGGAGAGGATTGAGGCAGGTGGTCACCTTCATCTTCTCGGTCATGTTCACGGTGTCGCGGTCGCAGAAGTACACGCCCACCTTCTCGAGGGGCGGACGCCCGTTCGGGAACTTGTCTTCGATCACGAGATACTGCGGCTTCTCGGCGTTGACGAACGGGGCGATGAATGTGCCGCGCGAAGTTACGATTGGCGCCATGCCTTCAATGCCGGCTTCGGCGAGGGCGGCCTCCACGCGCGCATGTGGGCGAGGCGTGATCTTGTCGATCATCGTCCAGGGGAACGCCACCTTAGTCTCGTCGCGAAGATAGGCCAGGAATTCAGCGGGAACGAATCCGTTCTTCTGCCATGCTTCGGCTATGGCGAGAACGGAGCCCATCAGCTTCTCGCCGTTGTGCGAGCAGTTGTCCATCGACACCACGGCCATCGGCAACGCGCCAGCGTTGAAGCGCTCGAAGAGGAGCGCGCACACGATGCTCATCGCATGGCGGGCCGCCGAGGGGCCTTCCTTCATGTCGGCCTCAACGACTGGCAGGTAGGCGCCGTCCGGCTTCTTGAGCGCATAGCCCTTCTCTGTGATCGTGAACGAAAGCATCTTGAGCGAGGGTGCGCGGAATATAGCTTTCAGATGCTCCACTGAGGCGGGATCGGCGAAGTTCGCCTTCACGCCTTCCGCCACGCCGGCGAGCACTTCGCGCGTCGTGGTGCCGTCGGGATTGAGCGTCACGTTGAGCGTGAGGTTGTCGAAGGCGGTGTAGATCTTGTCGATGATGTCGTAGTCGAATGTGTCGCAGGCGATTATGCCAGTCTTCGAAAGTCCTTCGTTCAGAAGCCGCTGGCTCAGGGAGCCGATGAAGCCGCGGAAGATGTTGCCCGCGCCGAAGTGGACCCATTCCGGACCCGCTGCGGTGGCTGCGCGCATAGACGCAATGTCGAACTTCGGAAGAGCCACGCCTGCGGCGGTCCATGCCGCGGCGTCGCTGAGGATGGAGTCGAGTGAGAGTTTCATTTCTGGAACCTTGTTCGTTTCTTCGTGATTGTTCAGCTACGATGGGCTTGACGCCCGAACGACAATCCCATTATACCAAAAAACGTCTCGAACACCAACTGCAAACTTCCGCTGGCGTGGGCGTTGTCTGTGGCGACCTGCCGTAATTCTCTTGCCATTTGCAAGGGGGGGTTGCTATACTAGCCGCCATGAGATACTTAGTCACAATCCTTGCCTTGGCGGCATCCGCCTTGGCCGTCGCTGCACCGTTGCCGCAGCCCGATTTCGCGGACGCGGGTGCAATCACCAACATCGTATTCGCCGCCTCGTCGATGCCCAGCGTGGTGACGTTCTCTCTTGAGTTCACGCCTTCACCGACGAACAACGTGGAGATCGCACTCGGCACAGATGCTGACGGCAATGGCGTGCTGTCCGCCGAAGAAGAACGCCTGAGTATCGGCTGGGACTGCGGAAGCTGGTTTGTGCGCAAGGGCGAGAACGCCGAAGACGTGTATTCCTATTCCGTGACTGCCGAGGGCAGCGCGAAGGTTTTTTCGTGGCGCTTGACCACGATGCGCGGCGGAGTGCCTTCGCGCCTTGTCGCAACTGTTGACGGCACGGCTGTGTTCTCCGACCTTTCGGACAGTCCGCCTCGTTGGCTATATGACACGTCGTGGAATCTTGCGCGTGTCGTCGTGCGCGGCGCTGGAGTGGACGGCGCGGTTGCGCCGGTGAAGGTGTCCGTTGCGGGAACCGTGTTCTACATGAGGTAACGCGTTGGGGTTTGAGCATCTATACGGGCGAATCATCACCGCAACTCTTGGAACGCTGCTAGGCGTCTGCGCGTTTCTTGCGGGCGCGAAGTTCATCCGCAACCGGGCAAAGTTGATATCGTTGCTTGTGAAGGCGCAGGGCGCACTCTTCGCCGTGATGATGGGCTTGATGGCGATGGTGGGCATGTTCAGAAGCTTCGGCAAGCTGCCACAGAATTATGGCATTATGGAATTGTGGAATTATGGAAATGAGGCATTGGGCATTGATGGTGAAGCTCAATTTCATAATGCCTCAATGTCACAATTGCACAATTCCATAATTTCAGAATCAGACATCTCCAACGGCTGGCGCGTGGTTGAGACGCGCGAGGGATGCGAGATAGTTGAACGCGATGCCTTTGACGTTCCGCAGATGTACGCTCCGTGGCTTGCGCGAGGTGGCTACAAGGACAAGACGCGGATTGCACCATACGGCTGGTCGTTCCCGTGGCGCGACGGAATCCTTGAGGGAATCACTGTCCTCTCCGAGGGCGAGTTACGCCCGAACGTCCACACAAACTACTTCCCGCAGCCGTTTAACGCGCCGCTTGCGGTAGTGCCGTCCTTCAACTGGAACCTTCTGCCGGGCGGCGTCTCCAATGTGTTCTGGCACGCCGTCTCGCCGTCCAACTCTCTGGTGGTGACATGGGAGAACTCGCCAGTCAACCGCGATGTCAACAGTCTCACCAACTTCCAGGCGGAGCTGTTCGCGGATGGCAGCTTCGAATACCGCTACGACGACCGCACCGTTGCCTACTCGCGTGTGCATCCGCTTGACTTGGACTTCGACGGACTGCCCAACATGATTGATCCAGAGCCGGAGACGCCGCTAGGCGCACCCGTGTGGAATCAGAGCGATGCGTGGGCGGCTGCGGCGTTTCCGGGTAATGCAACAGAGATTGCTTCTGCGGGCGGCTATGCCGCATGGGCGATGCAGCGGGCGTCCGATCCGAACCGCCGTCTAGTCAGGCTCAATGTCGCCTTGCAGGGCGGCAGATGGCCTGTGTGCGTTGATGTCGGCATTGTGCCCGTGATGGCGGACGGCAGTTCGGATCTGCTATACGCCATTGACTGCGGAGCGCAGGTGCCGTTCTCGCTCTCGGATGGGGAACTTGATGAATGTGCAATTGTGGAATTATGTAATTATGGAAATGAGGCATTGGGCATTGGCGGCGAAGCCCAATTTCATAATGCCACATTTACACATTTACACAATTTCACAATTCCACAATCAAGCAACTGCGCATTCCCATACGAGTGCATGATAGGCGACGTGACGGTGCATCTCGATAGCCCGCGCACGGGCTGGCTGCGTCGCATCGCCGAAGTGAGCGTAGACGCGCTAAACCTCACGCACCTCCATCCAGGCGAAAGCGTACATCTCACGGCTGTCGTGACCAACTGCCATGCCGACGCCTATCTCGGATGCGCCTGGCATGGCGGCGAGGGGATATCGTTCTCCAATCCGCATTCGCTTGCGACCACGCTCACATACGCCTCTTCCAGCACCGTGCAGTGGGCGACGAACAATGCCTATCTCGTGACGAGCTACGCCGGCGGGTACAGCCTCACGAACACGATCTGGTTCACGGTGGGAATCGAGGAGGAGCCGACGCCCTGTTTCACGCTGGGGTGCCAGAAGGTGTTCTTCCTCAACGACGCGGACTTCCTCAACGACGGGCCGTGTCCCACAAACCGCCCCGAGCGCATACGCCCGGTGACGCTGAATCTTCTAGGGCCGTATGGAACGAACGGCACCGTGAAGCTGTCGGCGCAGGGTTCGGCATCGCCTGTGATGTTCTACATCGACAACGGCGTGACTAATCGGATAACGGAGACCACTGAAATCCCGCTTGAGGTGACAGATCCGTTTGCGCGCACAGGAACGAACACGTTCTATGTGTCGTGTCCCCAAATAGGCACGGGGACCATCAGCGCCACGCTGACGCTTGACGGCGGCGCAACATTGACTGACACTGCAAGCTTCAAGTGCATAGAGCCGCTGCGGAAGCTAGTCACGACGGAGAAGATAGACGGACGCTTCATCAACCCGTCGCGGCTCGTGATGGGCACCAATGCGGTGCTGCAGGTCGGCGTGAACGGGGACTTTGATGCCACGAACGTTCACTGGCATGTAGTGTCAGGTTCGGCCGACATATCGCCCACAAATGGGTTTACCACAACTGTAGTGCCCACTGGCGCGAACGAGGATGTCGTCATTGAGGCGTGCTTCAACGATGACGAGATACAGCCGAGATTCAAGTTACCAGTTGTGTATCCGCGCACAATCCCTGTGAAGGTGTTCGTCGTGGATCCACCACTAGAGTATTGTCATAATGCCGTACCAGGTGTTGAGGCCGAGACGCCATGGCCGGAATCCTCTATTCACAAGATGATTCATGCTGCAAATGAGGTGTTTTCTCAAGTCGGCATTATGTTCAATTTGATCGGCATAGTTACGATTATTGACGAACCAAAGGCATGGCGAGTTCCCTACGGCCGTCATATCAAAGGTCTGGATGGCAAATGGACTTGGGAGTATTCGGATGAAATGTTGGGATTAGTTCTGAGACACCGCGATCTCGATTGTATCAGAATTTATTTTGTGGGAGAAATTGTCTCTGACGAAAAGGTAAAGGCTATGGCAACGCCATACGGAATTTTTGTGGGTCGTAGAGCCACTCTTAAGACCCTTGCACATGAATTAGGACATGAGCTTGGCCTCGACGATTGTTATGCTGTCCGCCCGATTGATAAGAGCCGCCCGATAAGCAATGAAAATTGTATATACATACCATGCTCAGACAATCCTGTCGACAAGGCATTCTTTGCAGGCATTGCAGGTGATTGGGGCGAGGAAAGTGGACGTGGCTTCTATGAGAAATCAAACACTCGTGAGACCGTAATGATGAAGATGCTGATGTACGGCTGCGTTTTGTATTCCGTAGGCAGTGCAGCTTCTGTTGTTGACGAAAGAGGTGACATACCCACAAAATGTGTAATAAGTCTCACGCACGAAGCAAAAACATCTGACGAAAACTTTATTTCACAAGTAGGCGAGAAGGCCATAAAAGAAAAGAATTCGGAGGTCTATTCACGATGAATGCAACAAGAACCATAGTTTGTTACTTCGGTCTGGCTGCGGCGGCGTTGGTTCTACAGGCCCATACAACTGCCGAGTCAAATGCAGTTGTGCGAGCCGCACTTCTGCGTGTTGCTTATGGTGGTTCGTGCCGTCCGCACATAGACCTCCCGCCGCCAGACTATGAACCACCAAACACTTGGCATGGCTTTCTGGGTGGTGACACGAACGGGTGGACTCTCGCAGATAAGAAGGCTGCCTTTGACTGGTATCTGGGGACATTGGGGGCGAAGAACTGTCGTCTTGGCGGGATTGTAGAGAGTGACGAGATTGATGCGGCGATAAGTCGATGTCAGGTTCTGTACTATACGAATGCAGTTCCTTCACTTAAAGCTCTGGCATTGAACCCCAACGGTGTTATGCGCGATGAGGCAATAACAGTTGCGATGAAGTTCAGCCCGGTTGATGATTCCACGACACAATTTGTAGAGTCGATAATCACGAATGTGAATGGATATTCTTCGGGTGAACGTGTTGGATGTTATATTGAATATTCAAAGAAACTGCTTCAAGATCCGTGTACTAATGGCGTGTTTGCAAACGCGCTTTCGATGTTCTATAGAAACAGAAAGGCTGATTACACCGGGGCTGTGGCCTTAGACCGGCTGTTTTCTGAGAAGATTGCGAACTATTCGCAAAGTTCCAATCGCCTTGATACCGTTATGCATATGTTTACCGCAACCAATATGCATCCTCGCTATTATGAATATTTTGCGAATGTCACCAACCAGCTGCTCTCGTCCGGGCGGCCGCTTGTGCAGCTGGACATCGGAGAGGGCGGTAAGTGAGGAATTACCTCACCCCTGCTCCGCCAGCCACCTCTTGAACGCCTCTCGCTCGTCCGCCGACAACGCGCTATAAGCCGATTTAACGCCCTCTAGTGCGCTCGGAGCGGCTGGCAATGCAACTCTGGCGCCCCGATGGCGGGAAGTGCTCCTACGGCGTTTTTGAGGGCTTCTGAGTTGGCATGGAAATAACGCTCGGTCATTGCCGTGCTGACATGGCCAACAATCGGTCACGGACGAGTCACTAACAAAATGAACTATACGGGTTGGCCGATGTAAAAAGGCGTAAAGCCAAATCCCACCGTGAGCCTTATTTTGCTGGCTCAGATGGTGCCGGAGACGGGACTCGAACCCGTACGTCAGATACTTGACAGGGGATTTTAAGTCCCCCGTGTCTGCCATTCCACCACTCCGGCTAAAACATTGACTACGCCGCGCCTCCCGCCATCTTCCGTGCCGTCGCCTCGGCAAGCCGCTTCGCCTCGCGCGCGTCCTGGCGCTTGAGCCACCACGCCACGCAGGCAAGCGGCACAAGCACCGAGAATCCCATCACCGCGGCGAGCGCCGAGGCGTGGGGAAGATTGCGGTCGGGGAAAGTGCGCTGGTAGATCTTGTTGCCGATCAGCTCCGAGTTCTTGCCGCCCACGAGATCGGGAATCACGTACGAGCCGATGGCGGGAATGAACACCATGAGAATCGCGCTCACAACGCCGCGCCTGACACCGGGCAGGAATATCCGCCTGAAGGCGAAGAAGCTGCGCGCGCCGAGATCGCGAGCGGCCTCCATGAGCGAGAAGTCGAACTTCTCCGCGGCCGTGTAGATCGGCATGATGGCGAACGGAAGGAACGAGTACACCGACACCACGAGAATGGCGCCGGAATTGTAGTTGAGCGTAGTGTTCGCGTCCGCCACGCCGAGCACGATCAGAATGTGCTGAAGGAATCCCTCAGGGTTCAGAAGCGTGCGCCAGGCGAATACACGAACGATGAAGCTTGTCCAGAACGGTAGCATTATGAGCCCCGCGACGGCGGCGCGCCATTTCGTGGGAAGGCGCGCGATGGAGTATGCGCACGGCAGAGACAGCACCACGCACAGGAAGGTGGTGGCCGCCGATATCCATATCGTGCGCCACACGATCTCCTTGTACGGAGTGCGCACCACGGCCTTCCACGTCTCCATCGTGAAGCCCGGCGCGTAGCCTCCGTCTGAACTCGGCGCGTGGAACGCTATGCCGAACACTATGATGGTGGGTACCACGAAGAAAAGCGTGAGCCATGCGAGCGACGGCAGCGACACGCCCCACTCCGTCCAGCGGCGGCCGATCATCACGCGCGCTCCTTCGACGTCATCGAAGGCGCCTTGACGAGCTGCTCGTCGAGCTCGCTGAAGTTCTCGATCATGTACCCGTCGTCAGGATGCCACCACATGTACGCATGGTCGTTCCAGGTGATCGACTCCTGGTCAAGGAGGAAGCGCGAGTGCGGCTTGAGCACGCTCACGCTGCGGTCGCCGCTCTGCAGCCAGTACTTCGTGTACACGCCCTGGTAGATGACGTCAGTCACCTTGCTCTGGAACACGTTTATCCCCGCGCCCTTCTCGGGCGGCGGCGGATTGAGAGTGACGCGGATCTTCTCAGGACGCACCGAGAGATGCACCTTCTGGCCCACGGCGAGGTTCTTGTCGTTGAACGCCTTAATGGACGCAAAGCCAGGCGACTGGATGGTGCAGTAGTCGCCCTCTGTCGAGACTATCTCGCCTGCGAAGAAGTTCGTGTCGCCTATGAACGCCGCCACGAAGCTCGAGACCGGCGCCTCGTAGATCTTCGCAGGGGTGTCGAGCTGCTCCACCTTTCCGCGGTTCATTACCGCTATGCGGTCGGATAGCGACATCGCCTCGCCCTGGTCGTGAGTGACGTACATGAACGTGATGCCGACCTGGTCGTGAATGGTGTCCAGCTCCAGCAGCATGTGCTGGCGCAGCTTGAGGTCGAGCGCCGCGAGAGGCTCGTCCAGAAGAAGCACCTGCGGCCTATCGACGAGCGCGCGCGCGATCGCTACGCGCTGCTTCTGCCCGCCCGAGAGCTGGCTTGGATACTTCCAGGCGTGGTCGCCCATCCGGATCATCTCGAGAATGGCGTCAACCGAATCCTCGATCTCGGCCTTGGGCTTGCGGGCGAGGCGCAGGGAGAAGGCGATGTTGTCCCAGATCGTCATCGTGGGGAAAAGCGCGTAGTTCTGGAACACAGTGTGGACCCGGCGCATGTTCGGCGGCGCGTCGGTAATGTCCTTGCCGTCAAGGTATATTCGCCCCGAGTCCGGACGCTCGAAACCGCCAAGCATACGCAGGAGTGTGGTCTTCCCGCAGCCCGACGGACCAAGCAGCGAGAAGAACTCGCCCTTCTTGATCGAGATGGAAACGTCGTCCACAGCCGTCAGCGCGCCGAAGCGCTTCGTGACTCGGTCGAATACCAGAAATTCGCCTGCCAACTCGCCGTTCTCCTGTTGATCTTGTTGATGAAACTCCGCCCACACGGGCGAACGCGTAGAAGTATATCAAACAAAGCTCCGCCAAACAAGCGGAAGTTGACGTTCAGCGAAGGAACTTGAGCTCTCCGCCCTTCATCACGTCCTCATGGCGCAGATGCACGCCCCTGAACGCGCGGCCGCCGAACATGGCGCTCTTCAGCGCCTCGCCAGGCTTGCTGGACGTCACCTTGAACTTCCTTCCGCCGCCCACGTCGAGCGCAATCTCCTTCATCTGCGGCGCGCCAAGCACATACCCCTCGCCGCAAGGATCGAACGGATAGAACCCGAGAGCCGAGAAGATGTACCACGCGCTCATCTGCCCGCAGTCGTCGTTGCCGCACAGTCCATCGGGCGTGACGCCGTACTGAGTTTCCATCACCTGGCGTATGTACTTCGCCGCGAGGTCTCTGCGCCCCATGAGCGAGAAGAAGTAGATCACATGGTGGCTGGGCTCGTTGCCATGGCAGTACTGCCCGATGAGGCCTGTAACGTCGGCGACGTGTCCCTGCCCCTCCTTGTGGCTCACCTGCGTGAACAGCGACTCGAGACGCTTCACCGCGCGCTCCCTGCCGCCGAGAAGGCGAATGATCATCTCGGGCGCCTGCATCACATGCCAGTTCCAGTGCCATGCGTTGCCCTCGGTGTAGTCGCTGTTGCTCACGTGGCTGAGCTGGAACGGATCGAACGGATCGCGCCAGGCGCCCTTGGAGTCCTTGCCGCGCATGAAGCCCGTCGTCTTGTCGAAGCAGTTCGTCCAGGAGAATGACCGGTCGCGGAAGAACTTCGCATCTTCGAATTTTCCAAGAGCGTCCGCAAAGCGGGCGGCGCACGCGTCGTCGTAGCAGCTCTCAAGAAGACGCGAGACGCTTTCGTCCTTAACGATGTCGAACGGATAGTATCCGTATTTGTCGAGCACGTGGTAGTTGGCCTTGCCGCGCCCGCGGTTCTGCCTGAGCGTCGCGTCAACGCACCTCCAGGCCCGGTTCCAGTCCACGCCCTCGAACCCCTTCAGGTACGCGTCTACCACCATCGGCACCGAGTGGACGCCGATCATGCACTGGTTGTCGCCGTCCCAGAGCGTCCACACCGGCAGGAACCCATGCTTGTCGAAGTGCCATAGCATTGAGTTGATGAAGTCCGGCACGTACTCGGGAGTGAGAATCGTGTACAGAGGGCCGGCGGCGCGGTATGTGTCCCAGCACGAAAGCGTAGAGTAGACCGGCGGCTCGTCTGCGTCAGTGAGCCTGTTCGGCTGGAAGCAGAGGTGGTAGATGGACGTGTAGAGCGCCTTCATCTGCTCGTCGGTGCCCTTCGCCTCCACGCGCGAGAGGATCGTTCGCCACTTCGCGCGGTTCGCCGCAAGCGCCCCGTCGAAGTCCCAGCCCGGCACCTCGGCGTCGATGTTTCGCCGCGCGCCTTCCGCCGATCTGCGCGAGAGCGCCACCTTCAGGTACAGCACTCCTCCCTCCTTCAAGTCGAAGTCGTAGACCGTCTTTGGCACATTGCCCTTGCCCACGCGCTCTATCACGCGCTCGGCGCATGGCGCCTCGGAAAGCTCCCACGCGAAGTAGTAGTCATGGTCGGGCCAGCCATGGCGGTCCACTCGGCCCGAGACGCGGCGGTCCTTCATCGGCGAGATGTCGGCGGTCTTCACTGGACGGTGCGCCCACGACGGATCGAACAGAAGATGCGCCGGAGCCTTCTGGTACGTGATGCGGTAGATGGCAACGTGCTCCGTGCACGTGGCCTCAACCTTCACGCCGCTCTCCAGCGTAACAGCGTAGTATCCGGGCGTCGCCTTCTCCGTGGCCTTGTCGAAACTCTGCCTGTGGCCGCTCTTCTGCGCCTTCTCGGCGTCGCCGGCGAACGGCATGAAGCCGACGTCGGTGAACTCGGAGCATCCCGTGCCGCTCAGGTGCGTCTGCGAAAAGCGCTCTATCGTCTTGTCGCCGTACTGGTATCCAGAGCAGCGTTCCCAACCGGCATGGCCCGTGTCGGGACCAGGCTGCACCATGCCGAACGGATACGCGGCGGCAGGCGAGGTGTGACCCGTCCCCTGCGTGCCGATGAACGGATCAGCCCAGTCGAGTACGTCGGCCCTGGCGCCGAACACCGCGGCAATCACCACGCAGATCGCAACATTTCGCATCTTCATGACCTTGCAGACTCGTTAGCCTTTTGCGGACTTGCGGCTGAGGCGCTCGTAAGCCCTCTTCGCGCCGTAGGGCGCGCGCTCCGCGCGTTCGAGCATCGAGTTCGCCTCGGCGTCGTTCACGAACTGCTCTTTCTTCCAGTCCCACTCGAGCTTGCGGCCGAGCTTCATGCCAATCCAGGAGAGGAGGCACGCCGTGCAGGAGCGGTGCGCCGTCTCGGCGGGCACCACGCTCGGCACGTTGGCCTTGATGGAGTCGATGAAGTTCTGGTGGTGGTGGCCGGGATTCTTGATGAGATTCGGGTAGAGCACCACCGAGGGCGCGCCGGCGATGAGCGAAGGGTCGCTCGCGTCGAGCGCCTTGAGCGGCTTGCCGCCGATCACGGGATCGCTCGCCGTCGCCTTCGCGGGGCCGCGGCTCACGAATATCCAGCCCTTCTCGCCCACAAACCTCACGCCGCACGGATACTTGTTCCACACGCGAACGGGCGTGCCGTCGGGATACGTGAGCGTGATGTCGTAGTCGCCATGAACGTCCCAGAGACCGCCCGTGTGGAACTTGCCCTTGCCCTCGATGTACTTGGCGCCGATCCCTTCCCAGCCCATTCCCCAATGCACGATGTCGAGGTGGTGCGAGCCCCAGCCGGTGATCATGCCCGCGCCGAACTGCTCGCATCTGAGCCAGCCAGGACGCGAGTTGATCGCCTTCCTGAGGTCTGCGCCCTGGCTGTGGACGCGGTCTTCGGTGTAATAGACCTTCGGCGTGGAGCCGAGCCAGAAGTCGTAGTCGAGGCACTCTGGCACGGGCATCTCCTTCGTGGAGCCGCCGGCGGGATCGCCGGGCAGGCCCACCTCGATGAACTTGATCTTGCCGAGGCGACCTTCGCGCACAAACGCGCACCCCTTCTGGAAATGCTCCCACGAACGCTGCTGCGAGCCCAGAAGGAAGATGCGCCCCGTCTCCTTGATCGCGTCCGCGAAGAGGCGTCCCTCGCGGATCGTGAGCGAGGCGGGCTTCTGCATGTACACGTGCTTGCCGGCGAACGCGGCCTCGATTGCGATCTGGGCGTGCCAGTGGTCGGGAGTGGAGATCGAGACGGCGTCGATGTCGCTGCGCGAAATCAGGTCGTGGAAGTCGCGCGCGCCCTTCACGGAATCAACGGACTTCTCCTTGTAGTGGCGAGCGACCGCGCGGCGCATGTCCTCGAGGCGGCGCGAGTCGAGGTCGCACGCCGCCACCACGCGTGAACCGCTCGCGCGCAGAAAACCGGGCGCGTCCATCGTGCGCCCGATGCGTCCACATCCGATCTGCGCGATGTGGATTTTGCCGCTCGGCGCATCCTTGCCCAGCACGCTCGACGGCACGATCACAGGGAATGCCCCCGCCGCAATTGTCGCCTTCAAAAACTCTCTCCTCTTCATTGTCGTCTCCTTTTTGCTGCCTAGCGCTTAGTGCCTAGTGCGTAATGATCAACCTTAAAACCAGAAACTTCGAAACCTCGAAACCAGAAACTCAGAACACCTTCACCTCGTACTCAAGCTCCAGCTTCTCGCCGGGCTTGAGCGTGAGAGGCTTCTCGTACATGGGCACCGGGTTTGCGAACTCATGCGAGGCCCAAGTGTAGATGCGTTCGGTGGGAATGGATTTTACGACGCGCAGCGTAACGCCGTGTCCCGTCGCGGGGTCGGTGTATGTGACGGACTTCATGCCCTCCGGGCCAGCCACGTTGCGGTCGGGATTCGGCGTACCGCCCTCTCCGCTCGCCTTGAAGCCGCGCGCAAGCGGCGCCATGCGCAGCGAGAAACCGCCGTAGCCCACCGGACGCCTGCAGTCGAACGTCACCTGCTCGCGCGCCGTGAACACGTGACGCGCGCTAATCGTGTAGCACCCCTTCTCGTCGGGCGCCGAGAATGCGATCTTGCGGTCCTCGTCGAGAAGCACCTTCCCGGGCTCGGCGCGCGGACCATACCACATCTTCAGCGACACGTCGCACGCGCCGCCCTTCGTGGCGATCGCCACGTCCTTCACAACTGTCATCCCGTCGGGGAAGAGGTTCTGCATCACTGGTCCGCGCGGCTCCCAGTAGTTGAGGCCGTTGATGAACTTCCAGCAGAACCAGAGGCCGAGGTGCCATGGATGGTCCTTGGGACGCGCCATCGTGATGCAGCGTCCGTCGGGCAGCGAGAGCGGATGCACGAACGGCTTCGACTCGCGGTTCGCGATGTTGAACTTCCACACCGTCTTGCCGTCCTTCACGCACTCCGCGCCGTCGATCGTGCGGCGGGCGATGGCGACGGGCGTGGCCTTCTGCACGCGGTCGGGACGCTCCCCCATGGCCCAGCGCGTCGCCTCCAGAAGGTGCATCTGCCACTCCATCTTGGCCCAGTCCTTCGGGTTGTGGCCGAGGGCCGTGTAGAAGATGCGTCCCTTGCCGTACGTCTTGCACCACTCGAGCACGTGGCCGCCGATCTTGGGGCAGCCCCACTTGTCGGTCTTGCGGCTCTTGGGAAGAACGTCCTTCCAGTCGAGGATCAGGAGCGGACGCACCTTCTCGTCGGGATGGTTGAGGTATATCTCGTCGTCGGCCCACACGTAGTCGGCCGGAAGGCACGCGATCGCGGGATGCATGCGGTCGGCATGTGTGAAGGGAACGCTCTGGTGGGCCGCGTAGTGGCGTTCGAACGAACCGCCGAGGAAGTCGCGGAAGCGCTGCTTGCCGCGCTCGTTGGCGCTCGCGGAGTGCGTGGCCACGAGACCGCCGCCGTTCTCCACGAACTTGTAGAACGCCTCGCGCTGGGCGTCCGTATCGAAGAGCTCGTGGTTCGTGGCGCAAAGAAGGATGCAGCGCACCTTCTTCATCGCCTCGCTCGTGAACACCGCAGGGTCATCCGTCACGAGACAGCTGAGGCCGTTCGCGGTGAAGTAGCGGCGCACCTCCTCTGCGCCGACCTCAGTGGACTCGTGGTGAAACGCGCCTTTGGCCACCACTTCGCCTGTCTGGGGGTTGCGCACGTACTTCCAGCGCGTGTACACGATAACGTCGGCCGGCGCGAACGCCGCCGCGAGATTCATCGCCGCTGAGCACGCGGCAAGCGCGATGAACATTGTGAGTCTTCTGAAGAACGTTTTTTCTGCTGTCATTGACTGATCACCTTTCCTTGACCTCGGTTAGTATTATATACGCATTCCCCACGTCTGTCAATTCCGCAAACAGCACAACCTGCAGACGGCAAGCAAGAAAAATTTGCAAGTGGGTTACCGCTTCGCCGCCGCGACGCGCCGCACGATCTCGGACACGGCCTTCCACTTCTTCCTTATGGCAGGCTTCTTCGCATACTTCGCGGGAATCTTCCCCTTGTACTTCACGAAAAGCATAAAGGTTTCGGCGAAGTCCTCCTGCGCCATGGATGTCGCGTATTCGGAGACATAGCGATCGCCCCACCCATCCGCGACGCACTCTTCCGCAGGATTTTCGCCGTAGGTGCCACCGAACGCTGCGCGGAACAATCCACCCTTCTTCAGCGCACCCGGATACTGGTCCGCAAGCGCATGACCGAACTCGTGACGGATCACATCGAGCGCATTCGCCTTCACGCCCAAATCGCGCCAGAGCGCCGCTATCGGGAGATATACCGAAGGGAACGTGATGACCTTCGAATCTGGGTCGTACCACCCCATCGTCCCGCTTAATGCCGCAATTGGCGCGATCTGATCGTAGATGCACTCAACCCCGTCTAGCTTCGATCCGTCCCACAGGACACCGAGATGCCAGAGTTCCATGCGGACTTTGTTGTATGCCCGCGACACTTCATTGAACGATGTGTAGACTTTGCTCATGCTGTTTTCCTTGTCTATGACTTCATTGTTCACAAATACCGAGGTAGGTGCAAAACCGATGTGGCAAGGGCGCCCTCGCCCTTGCTGCAAGGCCGAGGCGGCCTTGCCACATCATGCACACATGGTTTTGCAATTGCTTCATACCATCATTGCCACAAATGACATTCCTCCGTTGCGCATCACAGCGATGATTCAGTACCCGAAATACTTCGCCCTTTCACCGATAGTCCGCCAAAGCGAACCATCGACCGACAGCTGCGTTTCAAACGCCTGAAGAATGACGTTGTTGTTCACTACTCGCATTTTACGCTAGTATCCTAAAACCGAAATCACTATTGTCCCGACACATCTTTAGTTACAAATGTCATCCAAACACTCATGGATATGTCTGGATATGTCCAATAAAGGTTAATTGGCTTAGTTAAAGTTGTTTTGATAATGACTATGCAAATACGAGTATGAGACCAGCTATGGCGCCGAGGAGATAGCCGAGGACCTGGATGGCGCCGAGATGTTCGGCCATGACCTGGTTGAGCATGCCGTGGAACTCGGCCATGTTCATGCCGTTCACCGCTGATTCGACGCGTCTTTTGATGTCCAGTTTCTCGATGATCGACTTCGTCCCGATCTCGCGGATCATGCGCTCTATTCCCGGGCGCATCGCAGGAATGGCGCTGGAAACCCAGGACCAGGTTGTGTCGCTGCCAAGGATCCGCGAAGCGGCCGGCGCGAGATTTGTTTTGAGGTAGTCGCGAAGATATTCCTTGAACTTCGACCTTATTCCACCTGCGAAGCCGCCTATGCGCGCGGAACCTTCGGGAGTGGCCATCCAGTCTCGGACCGATGCGACAAAACCAGCAAGCTCGTCGCGGACTGTAGTCGCCGTCTCCGGACGATGCAGCCAGTCGCGCAACGCATCCTCGATTGCCTTCTCGTCGAGTACCCAGTCCGCAATGGCGTCCGCCGAGGAGACAAAAAATGACGACAAGGCTTCGTTTACGGTATCGCCGACGAACGGGATGCCCTTGAGGAACGATCCGTCGAACTTCTCCTCCACGTACCGCCGCACGGCACGCGAAATGGCCGGCTTTGCCTTGGCGGCGATGTCGGGAGCGCGCTTGCGTAGCGCGGCGAGCGCGATTCGGGTAATCTCCTCGCGCGTTTCCTCCGACTCGAGCCTCGGCATTATCTCCTCGTTCCAGAAAGCCGTCACGCGCTCCGGCGTGACAAGCCGCTCGATCTCGGCAACAAGGGCGGACTCTATCCGCGGAACTAGAAACTCGATTATCTCGGCATCGTGCGCGACAACTTGCTCCTGTAGAAGCTTCTGCGCGGCACGGAGAGTGTCCGGATCCTGCAGCGCGGACCCGACCATCGCACACAGGTCGTCGGCAAGCTTCTCGGGACGCAGTAGCTTCGTTGCGACCTGATCTGCAAGGACGGACGCGATGCGCGCCTTGTTCTTCGGCACGAGCCCCTGACGCCATCCGCCAAAAGTCACACACGGAAGCCAGTGCCTCCATGTCCGATCGTACGGCTCAAACAGCATCGTGATGGCGATCCAGTTCGTTAGATAACCGACGGCAGCGGAGACGAAAACCGGAACAAGCCAGCCGATGACGACTTCGGGCGGAGTCCACAGTCCAGTGCGACGCAGAACGGCAAGCACGACAGCGGCGGCAACGGAGAGGAGGCTCACCGGCTGGCATACTAGCTCTGCGAAAGCAAAAAAACGGACAATGCCTGGCCGACCGGAGTCGCAGGCAATGTCTAACTTAGACTTGCATCCTGAAAACAACGACATTTTCCTTTACTATTCTCGTCTTCCTTATGGCTTGCGCCATTTCCAGACATCGGCGGGGACAGCACCCGTCATCTCGCAAGGAGCTCCTCGCGCACGTTGCGCGGCACGAGTGCGAAGTCGCTCGGCTCCATCGAGTACGAGGCGCGTCCCTTCGTGAGCGAACGCACCGCAGTGGAGTAGCCGAACATCTGCGCCATGGGGACGCGCGCATGGACGATCTGCATGTCGCCGCGCTGCTCCATGTCGAGGACGGTGCCGCGGCGCGCGTTTAGATCGCCCAGCACCTCGCCCACGCTCTCAGGGGGCGTGGTGATCTCGAGCTTCATGATTGGCTCGAGGAACTCTGGTGAGGCAGCCTCGGCGGCCTCGCGGAAGCCCATCACGGCCGCGCTGCGGAATGCGATCTCGTCCGAGACTTCGGGATCCACGATCTCGCACCTCACGGCAGTCGCCTCAAGGTCCGTCATCGGATAGCGGGCGAGAACGCCCGTTGAGACGCCGTCCAGAAGGCCCTGCTTCACCACGTCGGCAAGTTTCGGATCGGGGAGCGCGTTCACGAACGCGCGCGACACGTCCACATTCACGCCCTTCCCGCGCTCGAGCGGCTTCACCTCGATGGACATAGTCACCGCGTGGCGCTTGCCGCCGAGCTCGCGGTCGAACGTGAACTCCTTCATCGCAGGCGCGGTGACGGTCTCCACGTAGCTCACCATCGGCTTGCCGACGTTGGCGGCGCACTTGAACTCGCGCTTCAGGCGGTCGACGAGAATCTCGAGGTGCAGTTCGCCCATGCCGGAGAGGATGGTCTGGCCGGTCTCCTCGTCCTGGCGCACCTGGCAGGTGGGATCCTCGGCGGCGAGCTGCTCCATGGAGGCGACGAGCTTATCCTTGTCGGCCCCGCTCTTCGGCTCGATCGCCATGAACATTACGGGCTGCGGGGCCACGATGCGCTCGAGATAGCACGGCTTCATCTCGGCGCAGAGCGTGTCGCCCGTAGTGCATTCTTTGAGGCCCACGATCGCGCCGATGTCGCCTGCTGAAAGCTGGTCCACCTCGATCTGCTGGTCGGCGAAGAGGCGCACGATCTTCATGATGCGCTCGCGCTTCTTCGTGCGCGGGTTGAATGCGTTCGCGCCCTTCTTGAGAACGCCGGAGTAGACTCGCACGAAGAAGAGGCGGCCCACGTAGGGATCGGTCGCGATCTTGAAGACGAGCGCTGTGAGAGGCTCCTTCGCGTCGTGGCGGCGGGTGACCTTCTGTTCGCTCTTTAGGTCGGTAGCCTCAACGGGCGGACGGTCGGTGGGCGCAGGGAGATAAAGGCCCACGGCGTCGAGAAGCGGCTGCACGCCCTTATCCTTGAACGCGGAGCCGCAGAGCACGGGCACGAACTGCCCGGCCACCACGAGGCGGCGCATCGCGCCGCGAAGCTCGTCGGCCGTGAGGTCGCCGTTCTCGAGGTACGCCTCCATCACGCCCTCGTCGAGGTCGGCAACCTTCTCGCAGAGCTCGGCGCGCGCGAGCTCGGCGTCGTCCTTCATCTCGGGCGGCACGTCGCCCACTTCGAACTTCTTGCCCTCGCTCGCCTCGTCGTAGACGATGCTTTTCATCTCCACGAGATCGATCACGCCCTTGAAGGAGTCCTCCTTGCCTATGGGCAGCTCCACGGCGGCGGCGTTGGCCTTGAGCTTCGTGCGGAGCTCCTCCAGCACGCGGCCGAAGTCTGCGCCCATGCGGTCCATCTTGTTCACGAACGCGACGCGCGGCACGTGGTAGCGGTCGGCCTGGCGCCACACGGTCTCGCTCTGCGGCTGCACGCCGCCCACCGCGCAGAACACGCACACCGCGCCGTCGAGGACGCGCAGCGAGCGCTCCACCTCCATCGTGAAGTCAACGTGGCCGGGAGTGTCGATGATGTTGATCGCCCAGTCCTTCCACGAGCAGGAGATGGCGGCGCTCTGGATGGTGATGCCGCGCTCCTTCTCCTGGATCATGAAGTCGGTGGTGGTGTCGCCCTCGTGCACTTCGCCGGTCTTGTGTATCTTTCCGGTGTAGAACAGGATGCGTTCGGTGGTCGTGGTCTTGCCCGCGTCGATGTGGGCGACGATACCGATGTTGCGTACTTTCGATAGTGAACTGTCTTCTTCCATGGCGGAGAAGATTATACCAAAAAGAGGGAGCGCGCGGAAGTGCCAAATCAGCCTGCCGCGGCGCGATCCTTCCTGGCTGCGGGCATATGGCGGCGCCTGCGGTTCGCCATGAAGCGGGATGCCGCCACCATCAGGCAGGTGAACGCCAGCATGAGCGTGGAGAGCGAGTTGATCACCGGCATCTGCTTAGAGTGCTTGATCATGGAATAGATCTTGAGCGGCAGAGTGTCCGCGCCTGGACCAGTCACGAAGAACGTGATCACGAAGTCGTCGATCGACAGCGTGAACGCCAGCAGCCCGCCGGCCACGATTCCCGGCAGGAGGATAGGCAGCACCACGTGGAAGAAGGTGTAGAAAGGTCCCGCTCCAAGGTCATAGGCTGCCTCGGTTATCCTGTCGTCGAAGTCCTGCAGGCGCGCCAGCACCGTCATCGCCACGTACGAGACGCAGAACGTGGTGTGCGCCACCCAGATGGTGAAGAGCCCGCATCCCACCCCCACGGCAGTGAACATCATGAGAAGCGATATGCCCATGAGGATCTCTGGCATCACGAGCGGCGTGTAGATGAGGCCGTAGTGGAAGGTCTGCAGTCTTCCCTTCCAACGGTGCAGGGCAAGTGCCGCGGTTGTACCCAAGACGCACGAGGCGACAGTGGCTGTGGCGGCGATCACGAGCGAGCGCTGGAACGCCTCCCATATTGCACTGTTCTGCGACGCGAAGAGCGTGGCGTACCACTTGAACGTGAAGCCCGTCCACTCGCCGCCGAACTTCGACGCGTTGAAGGAGTTCCCCACCAGCACCACGATCGGCAGGTAGAGGAACACCATGACGAGTGCCAGCACGACCACGGCGAACTTCGAGTGCTTCATTGCTCGGCCTCCTCGGCGCTCACTTCTTCGAATAGCCCGTAGCGTTCGCGTTCCACGCGAAGAGGAACAGCACCATTCCCACGAGCGCGAACGCGCCTATGGTGAAGAGCGCCGAGTTCCATCCGAACTTCTCGCTTATGATCGCCACGCCGTAGCCCGACACCGTCGTTGCCGCGTAGCCCATGATGCCCATGAAGCCGTTCGCCATCGCCGCCGCGTCGTTGGTGGCCTGCTGCGCCGCCGTGATGCCGATGAGGGCCTGCGGGCCGTAGATGAAGAATCCCGTGCCCATCAGCAGGAATGTGCCCTGCCACACAGGCGCGCTCTTGGGCAGCCACCAGAAGCCAAGCGCGCAGAGACCCGCCATCAGCATGCAGATCACGCACGTGCGAACGCCGCGGCCCGCGAAGAACTTGTCCGTCACCCACCCCGCGAAGATTGTGCCCACCACTGCGGCGAGCTCGAAGGCGATGATCATGAGGCCGCCCTTCTCCACGGAAATGCCCTTGTATTCCTTGAGGAACGTCGGGCCCCAGTCCAGGAACCCAAAGCGTACAACATACACGGAGAAGTTTGCGAGCGCGCAAAGCCATATCACGCGGTTGGTGAATACGAGCCGCCTCCGATCGGCGTCAGTCACCTCGCGCACCTCCTGCCGCTTCTCGGTTTCGCCGCGCATGTCGGAAAGATCCATCTCCTCCAGGCCCGCCTCATGCGGGCCGTCCTTCACGAAGAAGAAGCAGAAAACCGCCGCGAGTCCCGCCAGCGCCGCCGGCACGTAGAAACACCACCGCCAGTTGAACTTCTCCGCGACCAGCAGCGTGCAAATCCCAAGCGCCAGCACCGAGCCGAAGCTGTGGGACGTGTTCCATATCGACATCTTGGTTGCGAGTTCCTTCGGATGTATCCAGTGCGTGAGCATCTTCGCGCAAGGCGGGAATCCCATTCCCTGCGTCCAGCCGTTGATGATCCAGAACGCCGCGAAGAGAATCGTCACCGACGAACATCCAAACATGAGGTTCATGATGGCGGAAAGCGCAAGGCCGATCGTCATGAAGATGCGTCCGTTGAGACGGTCCGCCCAAAAGCCGTTAACGAACCGGCTCAGTCCGTAGAGAACGCCCTGCACCGTGATTATCACGCCTAGCGCCTGCTTCGTTATCACGCCCTCTTCGATCATCAGCGGCTGCGCCATGGAGAGGTTCTTGCGCGTGATGTAGAAGAACATGTACGCTATCATGCTGTATATGATGAACTTCCACTGCTCCTTCTTGAACCTTGGCGTGTCCTGGGGCTTCATTTGGCGTTTTCCTTTCGTTTCTAGATTTTCTTGTCTTCGCGCGTCTTCACGCGCGGGAACGGGGTCTGGTTGTACACTCGCGAGAACGGCGGGATGGAGTCCATCAGCCACACATTGCCGCCTATCTCGGAGTCGTGGCCGATGACGGTGTCGCCGCCGAGAATCGTGGCGCCGGCGTAGATGACCACGTTGTCCTCCACGTTGGGGTGGCGCTTGTGCCCCTTCATGAGCATGCCTGTGGCCTCGTCCTTGGGAAACGAGAGCGCGCCGAGCGTAACGCCCTGGTAGAGCTTCACGTTGCGTCCGATCACCGTCGTCTCGCCGATCACCACTCCGGTGCCGTGGTCGATGAAGAAGCGCTCGCCGATCTTGGCGCCGGGATGGATGTCGATGCCGGTGCGCGAGTGGGCGAGCTCGCTCATCATGCGCGGGACTATCGGCACCTTTAGCTCGTACAGCACGTGGGCGAGGCGGTGGACGGCGATGGCGTAGAATCCAGGGTAGGCCATCACCACCTCCATGCGGCTGGTCGCGGCGGGATCGCCCTCATACCCGGCCTCGACGTCTTCCATGAGCATTGCGCGCACCCTGGGAAGTTCCAGGACGAACTGCGCGGCGATATCCCGCGCACGCGACGCATCTCCGCCCGTGCATGCCAGCGCGCCGGCGGCAAGCCTCTCCACGTCGCCCGCGATCCTCGCGAACGAGCGCTCCACGCGCTCTCTGCACTGCGCATGCTCCGGCTTCGCGCCGTGGCATCCGGGGAAGAGCAGCGCCAGAAGACGCCTCAGCGCAGCAGCGACCGCTGTTGCGCGCGGCATCTCCGCGCCGTTTTCCTGCGTATGTCCAGCGCATTCGCCGCAGGGCATGAACTCCGCCGCGGCCTTCTTCATTTCGGCGTCTATGTCAATCTTCTCTTGCACTGTTTCTCTACTTTCTTTGAAATTCACATTATAGCATTACCGCCTTTGCCGCGTCAATGTTCCATTGAGCTCAGCGGGCCCCCGCCACAAGGGTCAGCAACGCGAGGAGGATGCCGCACAACCCTTCGCCGGCGATGAGTCCGGCGGAGAAGAGCGTGCCTGAATCCTCGCCCTTCGCCTCCTTGCCGCGCAGACGGTCCACATAGGCGCGCACCATTCCGCCCGCGAAAATCGAGACGTTGAGCCCTATCGGCAGATAGATTCCGATCGCCACGGGCATCACCGGCACCCGCAGCAGCGCCAGCGCCACCGCAAGCCCGGCGCCCGCGGCCAGAAGGTCCCACGGAAGTCCATCGCCCATGATGCCCTCCACGATCACCTTCATCAGCGTGGCCTGCGGCGCCGAGATCGCCTTGCTGCCGAAGCCCCACGCCTTGTGCAGCAGCACGAGCACGCCGCCGATGACGAGTGCTGAAGCCACCACGCCAACGAATTCGCCGACCTGCTGCTTCCAGGGCGTCGCGCCCAGGAGGCGTCCCGTCTTCAGATCCTGCGCCGTGTCGCCCGCTATCGCCGCCACAATGCACACCACGCTGCCTATGGCTATCGCCGCGGTCATTCCGACCGCGCCGGCCGAGCCTGTTGCCCTTATCACGAGGGCCGACACCACAAGCGTCGCAATCGTCATGCCGGAGATCGGATTGTTCGAGCTGCCCACCAGCCCCACCATCCTCGCCGACACCGCGGCGAAGAAGAAGCCGAAGAGCGCGATGAGCAGCGCCCCGAGAAATCCCACCGGCACAGCAGGAACGGCCCATATGAACACCACCACGCACGCGATGCCCGCAAGCACGGACTTAATCGGCAAGTCGCGTCCCTTCTCGCTGTCAGACTTCGCCTTCTCTCCGGCGGACGCCCTGAACGTGCGCACGAAAAGCGGCATCGAGCGGATGAGCGAGAAGAGTCCGCCCGTCGCAATCGCGCCCGCTCCCACATAGCGCACGTAGCCTCTCCACACTCCGTCGGCATTTCCCGCATCCCACATCGCGCGCGCCTCCGGCACGTGCGACGCTATCACCGGCAGCAGCACCATCCATCCCAGCAGCGCGCCGCCCAGCAGCAGCGACGCCACCCTCGGCCCCACAATGTACCCAACTCCGAGAAGCGCCGGCGAAACGTCTACGCCAAGCGCCCCCCTCACGCACTTCACAGGCCACAGGAAGCTCTCTGGAATCCACTTCAGCCACCCCGTCACGAATTTCATCGCGGCGGCAACTCCCAAACCGATGAACACCGTCTTCGCGTGCTTCGCCCCGGCCTCTCCCGCTCGAAGCACGTCGGCGCAGGCCCTCCCTTCTGGATAGAGCAGCGTCTTCTCCTCCTCGACGATCAGCGGGCGCCGCAGCGGCACCATCAGCAGCACGCCGAGCACGCCCCCCGCAAGCGCGATAAGCGTGATCGAGAGAACCTCCGGCGCATTGAACTCGGCGGGCCTCTCCTGCGCCCACAGGTAAAGCGCCGGGAGCGTGAATATCGCCCCCGCCGCGAGCGACTCGCCCGCGCTACCGATCGTCTGTACCATGTTGTTCTCGAGAATGGAGTCCCTTCTCAGCACAAACCGCAATACGCCCATCGAAATGACAGCCGCCGGAACGGAAGCGGAAACTGTGAGCCCCACGCGCAGTCCGAGGTATGCGTTCGCGGCGCCGAACACAACGGCCAGCAGCACGCCGAGCACGATTGCCGTGAACGTCAGCTCCTTCCCCCTGCCCTTCTGCGTTTCAATGGTCATGTCCTCATGCCTCCATCTTCCTGTGCAGCCTGCATCACTTCTTGAAGAAAAGAAACGTTCCTGCCTCGATGGACTTCTCGTCCACCTTGTCGCCCGTGGTGATGCGTCCGCGCGGACTGTAGTAGTACGTCGTTGGCGATTTCCACGCAGCACCCGCGATCTTGTACGGCGAAAGCTCGGCGCTCACCGGGCCGCCGCGCGTGTATCCAGGCAGCTTCGCGAGTGCCTCAAGGTCCTTCACGTCGTCTCCCATCCTCCCCACATACAGATTCTCGGGGAGAGGCAGCACATTGCCGTCGGACGGCTTCTCCGGCTCGGCTTGAGTATCCTCCTTCGGTACCACAATCTTTGCGCGTTTCTTGAAGAAGCCACCCTTCAGCCCTAGAACTGTTAGCCAGCCGCGCTCCTCGAGCTTCTCCGCCTGCGCAGACTCTTCCGCCGTGGAATCTCCCTTCTCGTTTGGAACGATGAGCGGCGGCTTCACTACAGGCGGCCGCACAGGCTTCGCTGCGGACGACGCAACCTGCACGGACGGCACGCCTGGCTTCAACGGAGGCTTGACTATTGGCGGGGGCGTCACTGGCTTCGCTGCAGACGACGCAACCTGCGCGGACGATGCGCCTGGCTTCAACGGAGGCTTCACTACCGGTGGAGGCGTCACCGGCTTCGCAGGCTGCTTTGCCGCCACGCGCTGCACCGGATGAACTGCAGGCCTTGCCAGCGGCTTGGTCGGCGGCTTCGCCGGATGTGGTTTCGCCGCCAAGGCCACGGCCGTTGGACGCGCGGGCGTAAGGATGTTCGGCTTTCCGTAGAACGCCGTCATCGTGTCGACTTTTCCGTATAGCACGCTCTCAAGGTAGGAATCGGCCTGCACGAGGCGCTTTGCCTTCACGTCGGGATCGCTTGCCGGACGCGCCTTCAGTCCAAGCTTCGCCCGCACGCTCGGCATCGCGAAAAGCATCCCGCAGCGTTTGCGCCCGCGGTGCTTCTTCTTGTGCCATGTGTTCGGCGCGCCATATGCGACGTGAGAATGGCACACTACCTGCTCGTCCTTGATGTTGTAGATCTTCTTCAGGCGGTCAACGAGCTCCCTCAGCGCCTCAAGCTGCACAAGGGGCATTGTCTTGTCATGATGGCCCACCACCTCGATGCCTACGGAGAATTCGTCGCAGTCCTCCTTGGCGTTCCACATCGAGCGTCCCGCATGAAACGCCTCGCGATCGCGGTCTACGATGCGGTAGACCTCGCCCTTCTCCGTGACGCAGTAGTGTGCCTCGCCGCGTTCGCAGAGCTTGTTGAGGGAGCTCTTCGCGTGTGCTTCGGTGGTGTGAAGCACGATGAGGCGCGTCGACTTGCGGAACGGACGCTCCTTGTTGCGCGGCGAGCGGTAGTCGTCTTTCAGCACAAGCGGCGCCGCCGCGCATCGGCATGCGAATAGCGCGATGGCTGCTGCCGCCACAACCCGGCCGAAAGTCAAGAGCCCGACGGGAAGGCGCATCGTGGGCCTTCCCATCGGCTCCCGCTCTCGGCTTGCACGGCGCACGGGTCGTCAGATCGCCAGCGGGGTTTTCGACCAGGGTTCCTTGCCCGCGAGGAGCGACGGAGTGGTCATCTCCGGCGGCACGGGCAAGCCAAGCAGCTGCAGCGCGGTAGGCGCAACGGCCGAAAGCTTCGCGAGAGGCGTGAGGCGCACGCCTGCGGCGTCCTTGGCCACGTAGAAGCAGTCCACGAGATTGAGCGTGTGGCTTGTCTTCGTGAGGCCGGTCTTGTAGTCGACCATCTGCTCTGCGTTGCCATGGTCAGCGAAGATGAGCACATGGGCGTCGAGCTCCATGAGGCGCGGCATTATCTTGCCGATGCATTCGTCAACCACCTCGACGGCCTTCGCGGCGGCTACGGGATCGCCCGTGTGGCCCACCATGTCGCAGTTGGCGTAGTTGACCACGATGAAGCCGTAGGGGTTGTCCTGAAGGCGCCTGAGAAGCTCGTCGGTGACGTTGTAGGCGTCCATCTCGGGATGCGAGGCGAACGTGGCGGGATCGAAGCGGCTCTTCACCTCCACCTGGTCCTCGCCTTCGGAGGGCGTGGTGCTCTTGCCGTTGAAGAAGCTGGTCACATGGCGGAATTTCTGCGTTTCGGCAAGGCGCAGCTGGCGGATGCCGGCGCGGGAGACGACTTCGCCGAGAAGGTTCTCCATGCCGCCGCCCGCGCCCATTGCACCGAGCAGGTAGTCTTCGAACTCGTCCCAGTAGCGCGTGAAGCCGAGGTACGTCACCTTCGGGCGCGCGGTGCGCTCGCCTGCGTAGTCGTCGCAGACGAAAGCCTGCGTGAGCTGGATGGCGCGGTCCTGGCGGTAGTTGGTGTGCATCACGGAGTCGCCGTCCTTCACGCCGTCATAGTCGCCGATCACATAGCAGGGAACGTATTCGTCGGTCATCGGAGTGCCGTCGGGCGTGAGGCCGCTGGCGTACTCGGCCTTGACGGCATCCTCGGCGTTGGCGGCGCGCTTGCCGGCGCAGCTGACGATGCAGTTGTACGCCTCACTCGTGAGCTTCCAGTTCTTCACGCGGTCCATGCCGTAGTAGCGGCCCATGACGGTGCCGATCTTGGCGTTGCCGACTGCGGCGAGCTCCTGCTTCAGGCGCGCGAGATACTCGAGAGTGGAGCGAGGGGGCGTGTCGCGTCCGTCAAGGAACGGATGCACCACGATGCGCCCTTCGGGGAACTCGGAGCGGGCGCGCTTCATAAGCTTGAAGAGATGCTCCTGGTGGGCGTGCACGCCTTCGTCCTGGAGAAGACCGAAGAAGTGCAGCTGGCTGTTGTTCTTCTTCCAGTTCTCGATGAGGGCGGACCACTTCGGGCTCTTGAACAGCTCGCCCGAGGAGAGGCCGTCGTCGATGCGCTTGAGCTCCTGCACCACGATGCGTCCCGCGCCCATGTTGAGGTGCCCCACTTCGCTCGATCCCTGATATCCGTCGGGCAGGCCCACCGCCTCGCCGCAGCAGTCGAGCAGGCAGTGCGGGAAGCGCGCCCTGATCTGGTCTATCACCGGGGTCTTAGCCGCGATGACGGAATTGCCGTCGTGTCTTTCGTTTACGCCCCATCCGTCGCGGATGACAAGCACTACAGGTCTCATGGTATCTTTCGTCTCTTTCTGCGCATGACGCGCGTTTAACATCGTTCAGTCCGCACGCTCACGGGGTGAACGTCTCTGCCTTTTCGGCGCGGACATCCTTGGCGAACTTGTCCAGAACGCCGTTCACGAACTTGCCGCTCTTCGTCTCGGAGAAGAACTTGGCGAGGTCGATCGCCTCGTTCACCAGAATCGGCGCGGGAATGTCGCGGCGTTCGGAGAGCTCCCATGCGCCAAGGCGCAGCACGCTGCGCTCGACGGTGCCGAGGCGGTACATGGACCAGTTCTTCAGATATGGCTCCAGCTTCGCGTCCAGTTCGTCGCGCGCCGCCCATGTTCCGCGGACGCGATCTTCCGCGAACGCCTTCATTTCGGCGAGCGACGCCTGCTCGCGCGGTTCCTGCGAGGTGAAGAGCGGAACGACGCGCAGCGTGTCGTCGTCAAGATCGTCGATCTCCAGCTGGCGCTGCTGCTCCCAGAACATCTCGATGCCCGCATCGACGTCAAGCGGAGGATTGAGGTCAAACTGAACGAGAATCTGCAGCGCCCATTCGCGGGCCTGGCGACGCGTTGCCATTTCAGCGAGCCTCCACGCTCTTGACGATGGTGGTGCACGCCTTCAGCACGCCCGCCACGTTTGCGAGGTCGCTCGGGATGATCATCGTGTTGTTCGTCTTCGCGAGGTTGCCGAACTGCTGCAGGTACTGCTGCGCGAGCTGCATGTTCACGCTCTCCATTCCGCCCTTGCTGCTAATGGCCTCGGCCACCTTCTGGATGCCCGCGGCCTGCGCCTCGGCGACGAGCATGATCTCCTTCGCCTTGCCCTCTGCCTCGTTGATCTTGCGCATCCTCTCGCCCTCGGAAAGCGCGATCGCCTCCTGCCTCTCGCCCTCTGCGCGGTTGATCTTCGCCTGGCGCTCGCCTTCGGACTCGGCGATCATCGCGCGCTTCTCGCGCTCGGCGCGCATCTGCTTCTCCATCGCGTCGCGGATGGTGCGCGGCGGCGTGATGTTCTTGATCTCGTAGCGCGTCACCTTGATGCCCCACGGGTCGCTCGCTTTGTCGACGGCTGCGACGATCGCGGCGTTGATGGAAGTGCGCTCTTCGAAGGAGCGGTCGAGGTCGAGCTTGCCCATCTCGGAGCGCATCGTGGTCTGCGCGAGCTGCGTGGTGGCGAAGAGGTAGTTGCCGATTCCGTACGACGCCTTTGCGGGATCCATCACCTGCATGTAGAGGATGCCGTCAACCGAGACGGCGATGTTGTCCTTCGTGATGCACTCCTGCGGAGGCACGTCGATCGCCTGTTCCTTGAGGGTGTGGCGGTAGGCGATGCGGTCGAAAAACGGCATGAGGATGTGGAAACCGGCCTCAAGCGTGCAGCGGTACTTGCCCAGCCGCTCGACGATGTATGCCGTCTTCTGCGGCACGATAACCGCGGTCTTCAGTATTGCCACGATGACGATCAACGCCACCACGGCGAAAAAAATCACAGGAAATGACACTGGCATTTAACACCTCGCTTCTTATGGTTTCAAAGGACCGTCGCGAAGGTTGCCAGAACCTCTCCGGCACACTCCACGCGGAATGCATATAGTATAGTGTTTTCTTGCCGCTCCCGCAAGCCCGAAAATCAGAGAATCGCGCAATTCGGCAAGAGATGGCAGAACGATCACCGGTGCGTCCAGAAGAGGCGGCAGCCGATGGCGAAGAACAGCACGTCCGGAAGGACGGCCGCGAGAATCGGCGGCAGAACGCCCCAGCGCGAAAGCGCCATGCAGAGCATCGTGAGGCCGTAGAAGGCGAAGAAGAGCGCAAGCGCGCCGACTATCCCCTTGAACACGCTCTGCCGGCCGGTTGCGATTCCGGCGGGTATTGCAAAGAGCGTTATCACGATGCAGGCAAGAGGCGCCATGATCTGCGCCCAGATGTCGTATACGCGGTCGCGGCGCGTCTCCGGCGAGAGGGAGGGATACATGGAGAGATAGCGGATGCGCTCGCGCGTCGAGCAGTATTTCCAGTTGCGGTTCTGCAGAAGGAAGTCCATCGGGCGCTCGTCGAACTGCGGGAAAGGACGCAGCGACAGCTTGTCCAGCTCGGGCGTGGGCGAGGCGATCTCCTCGCCGCGGTCGTTGTAGTACGCGATCTCGGGGCGCATGAGGTACCACACTCCGTCCAGGCACTCGGCGCGCGCGCTCTTGATCGTCATCTCCCGCGCGCCGCTCTTGCTGTTCACGATCACCGAGACGTCTTCGAGCACCTGAGCGTCGTCGCTCGCCAGTAGCCCCACTCGCCACGTGCGGTTCTTCGCTGCGTTGTGGTACACGAGATCGTTCGCCTTCTCCATCTCGGTTTCCTTGAACTTCGCCTTCTTGTACTGCTCGGCCCACTGCCCCACGCGCGGCACGTAGCACTCGTTCACCCAGGCGACGAACGCGGCCATGAGAACGGACACCACCAGAAGCGGCTTCACTATCGCTAAGAAGCCTATGCCGCTCGCGCGCATCGCGATGAGTTCGGAATGGCGGCAGAAGCTCCACATCGTGTAGAGCGTGGCCAGCATCAGGCACGCGGGCGCCATCCACTCGAAGTACGGCGCGAGGTATCCCGCGAAATACGTGAAGGCCTTGCCCACGCCCGGACGCGCCTCCATCAGGCGGCTGAACGAGCCGAAGAGCTCGAAGAGCAGGTAGATGGAGAGAAATCCCGTGAGGCAGTAGAAGAGCGGCACGCAGAATTCGCGGAAGACGTATCGGGTGAGTATCTTCATGGCGGAAAACAGATTTCGTGGCGCCTAGCGCGCGAGCCAGCCTCCGTCCACAGGCAGCACTATTCCGTTGACGTATGCCGAAGCCTCGGAGCAGAGGAACACGCACGCGCCTGCGATGTCCTCCGCACGCCCCCACCTTCCCGCGGGAATGCGCTCGAGAATCTGGCGGCTGCGCACCGGATCAGCGCGCAGGGCGGCGGTGTTGTCCGTGGCGATGTACCCCGGGGCGATCGCGTTCACGTTCACGCCCTTCCCAGCCCATTCGTTGGCAAGCGCCTTGGCGAGCTGCCCCACGGCGCCCTTCGAGGCGGCATAGCCGGGCACCGTGATTCCTCCCTGGAACGTGAGCAGCGATGCGGTGAACACGATCTTGCCCCAGCCGCGCGCAACCATGTCCTTGCCGAACTCGCGGGCGAGTATGAACGCGGCGTTGATGTTGACGTTCATCACCTTGTCCCACCACTCGTCGGGATGCTCGGCTGCGGGCTTGCGCAGTATGGTGCCGGCGTTGTTCACGAGGATGTCGATCTGGTGCTCGCGCTTTACGCGCTCGACGAGGTCGTAGACCGACTTCCTGTCGGAGAGGTCGCAGTCCTTCGAGCCAGTGCGCACCACCTTTGCGCCGGCCGCCTCGAGGGCGTCCGCCATCGCCTTCCCGATTCCCCTTGTGGCGCCTGTCACGAGCGCCGTTCTTCCGCTCAGGTCGTATGTGATCATGGCTTATGCACTCCAGTGCGCTCTCAGCGCAGATCGGCGATCGCTATGCCGTCCATGTCGTCGAACACCTGGTTCTCGCCGCCCATCGCCCAGCAGAACGTGTAGGCGCGCGTTCCGACTCCGGCGTGTATGGACCACATCGGGCTCACAACCACGTCGTGGTTGTGCATGGCGATGTGGCGCGTCTCGTCGCCCGGGCCCATGAAGTGGAACACGGCCGCGTCGGGCGCGATGTCGAAGTACATGTACACCTCGGTGCGCCGCTCGTGGGTGTGCGCGGGCATCGTGTTCCAGTTTGAGCCGGGCTCAAGCTCGGTGTAGCCCATCACGAGCTGGCAGCTGTCGCAGCGGCCGGGCAGGATGAACTGGTGGATCGTGCGGAGGTTGCAGTCCTCCTTCGTGCCGAGATGGCGGTGGTTCGCGTCCTCGAACCTTATGAGCTTCGTGGGGAACTCGCGGTGAGCGGGATAGCTCACGAGGTAGAACACTGCGGGCGTCTTGGCGCTTGACGACGAGAACACGACCTTCTTGGAGCCGCGGCCCACATACAGCACCTCGCGCGGACGCACCGTGAACTTCTTCCCGTCAACCGTCACGGCGCCCTCTCCGCCGACGTTGAGCACCCCGAGCTCGCGCCGCTCGCAGAAGTAGTCGCTCGCTATCTCGCGGCCCGCCGGCAGCGACAGCGCGCGCCCCGCAGGCACGGCGAACCCCGCCACAGCCCGCTCCACCTCGCAGTACATGAGATTCACCTTGCCCTTTTCGCAGAGCGAGGTGTTCAGGAACGCATCGCGCAGCTCCTGCGTCGTCATCCGCTTGTACTCGTTTCGTCCTACCGTGTAGCGTACTTCCATTCTAATCACCTTTCTTTGAAATGCGTTGCAATATTATACCAAAGTTCATGCGTCTTAACCACCACCGCGGCGCGCCACCTCGGCGTTCGCGCGCAGCCATGGCGCTATGAAGGCGTTCGCCGCCTCCATGCGCTTGAAGTAGCCGTCGAAGTCGAACGCGAGGCGCCGCCATCTAACGACCTTGAGGTGTGTGTCGTAGAGCGCATACACGCTGTGCGGCTCGTTGCGTGGATACCCCACTGAGCCCACGTTCACGATGTACATCTTGCCCTTCTCAAGCTTCAGCTCGTCGGCGCGCTCGGCCACGATGCGCCCGCCGGCGTCGATGCTGCACCACATCGAGAAGTGTGTGTGGCCGACGAAGAGGAGGCGCAGCCCCTTCCTGGCGAGCTCTGCGAACGCCATGCGCGCCTCGCTCTCCTTGGAGATGTAGCCGAAGTCCATGGGATGCGCCAGCGTGCCATGCGCGGCGGCGAATGCGTTTCCCGGCGCACGATAGACGTACTTGAGCTCGCGCAGCCATTCCAGTTCGTCATCCGCCAGCTCCTTCGCGTGGCGCGCCACCTGCACGCGCGCCTCCATTCGGAAGTTCCACGTGTCTATCAGGCCCGCCGTCGCTGCGTCGTGGTTGCCCATCAGCGTGACGCCGCATGCCGCGCGCACGCTCTTCACCGCGCCGCGCGGATCAGGACCGTACCCCACCACGTCGCCCAGGCACAGGAACCTCTCTGCGCCATGTTCGCTCGCGTCCGCCAACGCCTTGTCGAAGGCCTGTGGGTTTGCATGAATGTCTGAGAATATCGCGTACAGCATCTTCGCCCTGTCCTTACTTCTGCAGCTCCTCAAGCTCCGTCGCCGCCTTCTCCCAGTCCTCCGTGTAGCGGTCGATCTCGAACTGGAGAGTGCGCACCTTCCTGTTCACCTCCGCGAAGTCTGTGGTGGGCTTCGGGTTGAACAGCTCTTCGCTCGCCGCGTCAAGCGAAGCCTGAAGCTCGTCTATCTTCTTCTCGCAGCGCTCCACTGTTCGCTTTAGCTCCTTCACCCTCGGCGCCACCTTCGCCCTTTCGGCCGCGCGCTGCTGGCGAAGCTCCTTCGATGTGAGGCGTGCCGTCTGGCCGTCTTCTCCGGCGGGAACCTTCGCGGCGTCCTTATGCGACGCGGCTGGCGCATCGCGACGCTGCCCCTCCTCGCGCGCCGTCTTCTCGCAGTAGTAGTCGTATCCGCCCGGGAACTGGCGTATGCCCTCGCGCGTTATCTCCAACACGGACGTCGCGACCGCACGCACGAACTCGATGTCGTGCGAGACGAGGAGAATCGTCCCCTTGTAGCGCTGCAGCGCGTCCTGCAAGAGACGCCTTCCGTCGAGGTCCAGATGCGTCGTCGGCTCGTCAAGCAGGAGGAAATTCGGACTCTGCAGGAACAAGCGCAGAAACGCCAGGCGTATCTTCTCGCCGCCGGAAAGCACCCCCACCTGCTTCTCCACGTCGTTCTCGTCGAAACCGAACGCGCCCAGCTGGTTGCGGAAGTTCTTCTCGCCCGAGATGTTCGTGCCCCCCTGCCACGCGTTCTTCGCCACGCGGTACACCGTGAGGTCGGGCGGAATCGTCTCGGCGAGCTCCTGCGAAAGATAGCCAGTCACCACGTTGTGGCCGATCACCGCCTTGCCCGCGGTGGGCTGGCGCGCGCCCGCGATGATGCGCATGAGGGTCGACTTGCCAAGGCCGTTGTAGCCGATGAGGGCCACCTTGTCGCCGCGCGACACGTTGAACGAGACGTCGTGCAGCACGTTACGCACGCCGTCGTAGCTGAAGAACATGTTCTCGCAGCGGAACATCTCGATTCCGGAGGGAGGCGGCTCGGCGAGGCGTATGCGGCCGCTCTGCGTGTAGCGCTTGGGCAGGACGATCCGCGCCTCGTCGATCTTGTCGATGAGCTTCTGGCGGCTCTGCGCCTGCGCGGCCTTCGTGGCCTGAGCGCGGAAGCGGTCCACGAACCTCTGCAGCTGCTCGCGATGGTGGTCCTGGTTCTCCTTCGCCTGCAGGAGGTGCTGGTAGCGCACTTCGCGTTCGTTCATGTACCAGTCAAGATTTCCCTCGTAGCGGGTGCATGTGCCCGCGTCGACCTCCACGATGATGTCGGTGAGCGTGCCGAGCAGATAGCGGTCGTGCGAGATGAGCATCAGCGTGCCGCGGTACTGGCGCAGGAACTTCTGCAGCCATGCGACTGCTGGGAGGTCGAGGTAGTTGGACGGCTCGTCCAGAAGCAGAAGGTCGGGATTCGACGCCAGCACGCGGCTCAGCTCGGCGCGCATCCGCCAGCCGCCAGAGAAGCTCGCGAACGGCTTCGAGAAATCCTCCGTCGAGAAGCCAAGGCCGCCCAGCGCCACCTTCACGCGCGTCTCGAGGTCGTACCCGCCGAGATGCTCGAACTCGGTCTGCACCTCGCCGTATTCCTTGAGCACGGACGAGTCGCCGGACGACAACCGCTCCTCTAGCGCCATCATCCGCGTCTCCAGCTCGTGGAAGCCCGGTATTCCGCGCATCGAATACTCGAGAAGCGTCTCGCCGGGCGTGTCCGGCTCAATGTGCTGGCGCGTGGAGCCGATGCGCGGCTTCTCCTCGATTATCAGCTCGCCGTGGTCTGGCGAAAGCTCGCCGAGGATGATCTTGAAGAGAGTGGACTTGCCGGAGCCGTTTGGCCCCACCACGCCCACTCTTTCGAGCTTGTTCACCCGGAAGCTCACGCCAGTCAGCACGTCCTGCATGCCGTAGTGTATCGATATGTCCCTGAAGTCTAGCACTTGCCGTCTTTCTTTGGTTGCAAAGAAAATATTGTATCAAATTTCGGCATTCATTTCAGCAGCCAGAGTCCGAATAAGCCGCCGGCCGTGTTGCCCTTCTTCGGCACGAAGCGCACTTCGACGTCTTTCTTGCCTGCCACCAGCTCGGCAGGAATGGGAATCTCGGTGAAGACGAAGGCGGGTTTCCTGTTGTCGATCAGGTTCTCGGTGTACACCGGCTTGCCGTCCACAAGAACGTCGAACGTGCGCGCCCCGCGCTCGCGGGCGCAGTACTTGGTCACAAGGGTGCGCCCGCCGGGCGCGTCGCCCACGGCAAGGCGGTACGCGAAGAACCCGCCGTCGAACGCGTGCCGCCAGTGGTGCTCGTGGTATTCCCCGTAGAGGCCGGTGCCGCTGTCAGTCTTTTCGCCCGCAAGGCCGTGCGCCTTCTCGCTCGTCGCGTCGCCGATGGAGACGGAGTCCACGACGCGCGCCGCGAAGCCCGCCTCCTTCGCGCGCGCCTCGGCGAACGCCTTTTCCGCCTCCTCGTCAGGAAGCATCCAGTACATCGTGTAGCGGCTGAAGTGCAGGTCGTATATCGGCTTGAGAAGGATGTCGCTTCCCCTGAGGTGGAACGCGATCGCGCCGCCCGTCGTGCGCTCAAGGCAGCTTGCCGGGTCTGCGGCGGCCGAGGCGGGGACGCGCGGAATGGAGACCTGCCGGCCGAGCCTCCAGCTGGACGTCGGCGACGCAGGCGGATGGGCGATGTAGTCGCTCTGCTTCAGCCCTTCGCTTCCGAGGTCGCCCACAAGCAGCGACGGGCCGTAGAAGAACGCGATGTACTTCTTCGATCCGGGCAGGAACTCCGCGCGCAGCGACATCGGAAACTCCACGTCGATGCGGTCGCCCGCCTTCCATTCGCGCATGATGGAGACGTAGCCTTCGCCTTGCTGCGGCCGGGTGGCGACCGCCCTTCCGTTCACGTACACGGCAAAACCTTTGCCCGCCCAAACAGGACGCCGCACCTTCACAGTGAACTTCGGGTCCTTTCCGACAGCGTCCACCTTGACGCACGTCGTCTCGCCATAGGGAAACGCAGTCTCCTGGCGGAGCTTCACGCCGCGCGCCTTCCAGTCGAGCGTCGCCGGCGCGAACAGCTGCACGCTCACGGCGCTCTCGTCCGGCGCGTGCGTGAACACCATCTGGCCGTACTTGCCGGGCGCCTCGAAGCCCGTGCCGGTGCAGCACCACATGGAGTCGAACTCGTCCGAATACGTGCGCGACGCACCGGGCTTGGGCGGAGTGTAGTAGATTGTGCGGCCGAGGATCGGGTCGTGCGTGGAGAGCAGGTGGTCGAAAAGCACGCGTTCGTAGTAGTCGATCTTGTCCGCCGAGGGCTCCGTCTGGAACAGCGCCTCCGTCTGGCGCAGCATGTTCACGGAGTTGCAGGATTCTGGTCCGCCGTTCGCAAAGAGCTTCTTCTCGAAGTCGGCCTTCGGGAAGAGATGCTCGCCGTGCGAGTTTCCGCCGTTCGCCCATGCGTGGTCGCAGATGAACGCACGGTTGGCGTTTACCATCGCGCGGTGCAGCTTCTCTTCGCCCGTGATGCGGTACACGCGCTCGAAGCCCGTGTACTTCGGAATCTCGTTGTTCGCGTGGTGGAAGCAGAGATGAGCGGCATTTCCGGCGGCGAGCGGCGCGAGCATGCGCTCGTGGCAGAGGCGGCGTGCCCAGCGGCGGTACTTCCCGTCGCCCGTCATAAGGAAGGCCTCCGCGAAGGTCTCGGGCAGGGAGGCGTGCTCGCAGTCGAGCACCTTCTGGAGCTGCGCGTCGTCGAGCTTCTCCACGATGGCGTTCCCGAACCAGTCCGAGAGGCGCAGGAAAACGCGCTTCGCCTTCTCGCTTCCCGTCGCCACGTGGATGCGCCAGAGGCCGATGAGCACCTTGTTGAGCGTGTATATCGGCTCGAAGCGTCCGTTGATGAACGAGCAGTATTCGGTCTTGGGGTTGATCTTGACGTCGATCTTGCCGGATGCGATCTCGTTGAACACCTTGCGCCCGTCCCGCGCGGCGAGCGCGTAGCCGTCGCCATGCGCGTTCTGCACGGCCTCGAGCTCGTCGACGATGTAGAGAAGGCGCCGCCTCAGCTCCGCGTCGCCAGTTGCCTCGTAGGTCATCGACGCGCCGGCCATGTAGAAGCCGAGGATGTGCCCGGCGAGGTCCAGCCAGTGCTTCGGCGACTCCCAGCCTTTGTACGGCTCGGCCTTCGGCTTCAGCCCGGCCTCGAGGCGGAAGCGGCTCAGGAGCCGGTCGGGGTCGAGCCGCAGCAGATACTCCCTGTTAAGCTCCTGCTGGGCCTTGAGAGGACCGCCGGTGAGGCGTATGCTAGATATGGGGAACAGGCATTCCCGCGCCTTTGGCAGACCATCCGCCGCCACGCACGCGAAAAGCGGCGCGGCAGCGGCAACAACGGCGAAAACGACTTTCAGTTCTTTTCTCATGGCGTTAAGTATAGCATATCGCAGCCTATGCCGCAATTCCACAACCTAGAATCGCCATGGAAGGCTGGAGCTATGCACTAGCGCATGTAGAGGAGAGTGCAGCCGGAATACATCAGGCTGAGCGTGTTGCCGCCGCGAACCATCACCTTCCAGCCTCGTGGCAGCGCCGTTGCCACATGCGGCGCGGACGTAATCTCGGTCTGGGACGTCAGCAGCGGGTAGCGTTCGTTGCGGTTTAGTTCTGGCGTGCCGGTGAACATGATCGTAGCACGCGAAAGATCAACCGCCTCGACGGCAAGCGTGCCGCCGGAAACAATGTCCGCATAGTCGATCGTCCACGTGCCGTTGACCGCGAGCGTGCCGTTCTCGAACGCGCCTGCACCCGAATAGAGCTCGTTCAGTTCGAAACTTGCACCGCCGAGATCGACCTTCGCAGAGCCAGAGATCGCAAACGGCGCGTCTGCTGGGATCGTCTGCTGCGACGGCAGATAGCCGGCCGTCGTCAATAGCGGCAGCTCGCCGCCGTTGGCAGTCGCCGTGAGCGGCGTGTAGTTCACGGCCACCTCGGCGTCGCGTCCCTCGAAGTCGATGCCGATGCCGATCCTGCCGTCGCCAAGCCAGCCCTGGGCCGACGGACCCGATCCGCCGCCGCCCTGATGGAGGCCGATGCGAATCGCGTGCGGACCCGGCGCAAGCGTGACGTTCGCCTTGGTTGGCGCATCCCAGCCACCGTTGTCGAGCACAACCCTGCCGTCGATCGTCAGATAGACGCTGTCGTCGAAGTTCTCCACGAACGTCCAGGTTGCATCGCTCGCGCCATGGTTCCAGATGTATCCTTCGAACACGTAGTCGACATTTCTGTTTTCAACGCCTTCGACGACGTCGGTTTCCTGGTGGGCCTTGTTGGCGTAGTCGAGATTCTGCCACACGCCGGTTGCAGGGCTCGCCGAGGTGCGGTAGTTCCCGCCGGAGAGGAAACCGCCGTAGAGCCCGATGCTGGACTGCACGAGCCTGAGCGTGCCGCCGTTCACATGCACCACCGCAGGGGGCGCGAATTCCGGCTCCACGAATTCATCGGTTGTAAGCGTGAAGAGCGTACCGTCGCCGTCGTCCGCCAAGGGCTGGAAATTGGCGGCGACCTGCTCACCGCGGCCTTCGAAATCTACGGCGATGCCAAGACCCGTATTCTTCATCCATGCGTTATCGGCGCCGTCGTTGGCCGATGGACCAGATCCGCCAGTGCCCTGCCACACGACGAGATGGAAGGCGTGCGGACCTGGCTCAAGCGAGATGGTGCCCAGCGTGGCCAAGTCCCATTGCTCGTTGTTGAGCACCACCGTGTCGTTGATCTTCAAATAGACGTTGTCGTCGAAGAATTCGGCGAACGTCCACGTGACGGTCTCCTCCGTGCGGTTCCAGATGTAGCCATCCCAGATACAGCCGAGCTGCTTGTTGGCGAACGGATACCCGAAGACGCTCGTGACGCCGTCGCCAAGCGCCACATCGGCATACGCGAGATCCGTCACGATGTCGACATGGTTCTCCTCCGTCGCCTTGAGCAGCCAGTCGTATTCGCCGTTCTGGAAGAGCATGTAGAGGCCAGGGCGGCGCGCCGACTGGCGCTCGCCGCTTACCGTCACCTTCGCGTCGAGCGTCGAGACGGTCTCTTCGTCGCCGTTGACTATGATCTCGGTGGCGGCGAAGGACGACGCTCGCAGCGTGCCGCCCGAGAGGGTAAGCGGCCCCTCCGGAAGCGTGGCGCCCTCAAGCGACAGTGTGCCGCCTGCCACCTCTACGCCCACGAAACCGTTCGCGCCTGTCAAGGCGAGCGTGCCTTCGCCCTTCTTGACGATGGGGCCTGCCGCGTTCGGCCCCATCGTGATGTTGGCCGCATCGAGCGTGATCGGCTGGTCGGTACGCCGCCCGCCGCCGTAGAGCGTCACCGTGGGCTTCGATGTGTATCCCCAGCCAGGGCAGGTGACGATGATGCCGCGCACCTTGCCGGACGTGGAGTCGAAGTCGGCCACCGCCGTCGCGCCCGTGCCGCCGCCGCCAAGGATTGAGACACTCGGCGGGCCTATCATGTCGTCGGCCGTGTAGCGGATCGCCTGCACGCCGTTGCCCTCCGGCGCCTGGATCGGTAGAAGCGTGTTGGTGTCTTTGCCGTCCGTGTTGAAGACTGCGCCCTTGGAGAACACATAGACGCCGTCGGGCAGGTATCCGGCGTCGCCGAAGATGTTCTTGCCGTCGACCATCGACTTGAGCGTGCCGCCGTTGAAGGTCACGTACGTCTGCGCGTTCTCGCCGCCCTGCTTCCAGAAGCTGCCTGTGGATAGCTCGCCGCCGTTGAGGTTGATCTGTCCGTGGAAATTGCTGCGGTTGGAAAGCTGCACGCCGCGCACCGCGTCGGGAGTGCCGAACTGCGCCGTGCCACCGGCTATCGTGAAGACGCCCTGTCCACCCGTGGCGTTGTTGTCGTTGTTGTCGCCGAGATAGAGATCGGGAACGCTCTCGAAGCGGCCGCTCGTCTGATAGACTACGCCCGTGCCGCCACGGCTGAGGCCGAGCACACCTCCAAGCACGTCCTTCTGGTGGAACACGCCACCCTTGATCGAGAGGATGCCCGCGCTGCGCAGATTCTGCGCGAGCTGCGAGTAGCCCATGAAGAACGTATCGCCGCCTCCGACCTCCCAGTAGCCGTAGCTGCCCTCGCCGGAGGCAAGGCGCCCGTCGCATCCCCAGCCGGCCCAGTTGACGATCTCGCCGCCGCGCTGATACACCGCGCCCTGAGAGTTCCTGCTCGTCGCCACGCTGATGCGGTTCGATATGACCGCGCCGTCCACAACCTCGAGGATGCCCTGCACATGCTCCGCACCGCTCGCGATGTAGAGAGTGTGGCTGGCAGTCTGGTACGGCTTGAGCTCGGTGTGGTAGAGCGAGTCCCCTTCCAGCACCATGCGCGCGCGCTCTGGGGCGTCGGGGTTTGCCGGCGCCGAATATCCAAGGCGCGTGTCGACGTCGCCGCAGTCGATCTCCGAAGCGCGCACGCGCAGAGTGCCCGTGCGCACCACTTCGACCATGCCGAAGGAATTGTATCCGACGTCGTTGAAGAAGAGTTCGCCGCCCTCAACGTAGAGGCCGCCTCCAACGGGATAGTTCCTGTGCGAGACAAGTGTGCCCTCGCCGGCCTTGCCGATGCCCACGGGCTTGTCGGCGGTACCTGTCTCCAATTCGACGTCCCGTCCATCCGTGTCGATCACGATCGCGCCGCTTGCGCCCTCTGGCGCAGTCGCATTCTCCACGAGCGCCTTGATTTCGTTGAAGCTCCAGCCGTTTGCGCCGCCATCGCCCATCTTGACGAGCAGCTTGCCCTGGTTAGACACCGTCACGCGGCCCGGCTCGTTGAAGCCAGGAAGCGCCGCCGCCGATGGGAAATAGAGAATGCCGTAGCCCGCCTCGGTGCCGCCCGTGTAGTCGTTCTCGGGGTTTTCGATCTTCACGCGGCCTATCGTGCCGCCACCATCGCGGCCGATGGAGCCTGGGCCAGTGATCTTGCCGGTAACGCGGAAGCTCGTGTTGTCGTTCGCCGCCATGTTGAGGCGCGCGCCCTCTTCGAGCATCACGGAGCCCGCCCATGTGTTCTGTCCGTCGTAGTTGCCCGCACGGCAGGCGAAGCGTCCGCCAGAGGATTTCACGAAGAGCGGCCAGGCGACCGCCGAACCGAGGTTGTAGAACTCGAACGCGCCGTTCGTCTCGAACTCGAACGCGCCTTCGCCGTTGAACGTCGTCGTGGCCTCGGCGCCCACCATGCCGTTCTTCACGCGGATTTTCGCATCCGAGCCACCGGCCTCAACGGGAACGGACGTGAGAATGAAGCTGCCGCCGCCCTCCTTCGCGAGGACGTGGTTGTTGAGCTTCAATCCCGCCTGGGCCCCGCCCTCCGAGCGCAGGTCGAATCGCCCCGTCGCGTTGACTGTCGCATCTGCTGCGAGCTCGGCGTTCCGGAGGGCATTGTACTGGCTGCGTCCGCTCGAGTTGACGAGCGCGCCCTTCCCACCCGCGCCAGCGCCTTCGATCACGATCTTCGTGGCGCCGAAGCGCACGTTGTTGTCTCCTGTCGCGCTGGGATTGCCAACGTCTAGCGTCCCTCCGCTCTTGACCTCTACCGTGGCCAGACCGTCGCCAAAGGCCGACGCCATCTCGTCCTTGCCCGCAAGGAGCGTTCCCTCCTTGACCTGTACGGTTCCCGCGAACGTGCGGCTCTCGTTCTTGACATTCAAAGTGCCCGCGCCCGACTTGACGAACGTACCTGCGCCCGAAAGCGTCTTGTCGAATTCGGCGTCGGTCGCATACGGCAGCTCCACGGCGCCCTGCCCGATCGAGAAATGCGCTACATCCGTTCCGCCTGCCAGCGTCACCGTGCCTGCGCCGAACTTGATGAGGGAGTCGTTGTTGCCAAGCTTCACAATAGGCGAGTTGAGAGTCAGCACGGACGCTGCGTCCTTCACGTCCAGATTGAGCGTGCCCGCGTTCGGCGAGACTGCGCCGACGCCCGCCGTGTCGCCCACCGTCATGTCGCCTGCGCCTGAAAGGACGCCGAGCCCGCCCGTCTTCAGAGTCTCGCCAGCGGCGATGGCAAGCGTGTGAGCAGCGGAAAAGCCGTTGACGTACATGGCCGCCTCAGTCGTCGCGGCGCCGAGCCGATTGAGCGCGCCCGTGCCGTCGCGCGCCACGCGGTAGTTCGCCGCGCCGTTACTTGCCACCGTCTCGCCCCGCGTGGCGAGATCAGTGTAGACGATGCTCGCCGCGCCGCCCAGCTTGGCCTGGTGGACTACAGTGCCAACGCCGTTGGAGGCGACGACGCGCCAGTATTTCTCGCTGCTGGGATTGTAGGCGCTAGAGACCGTATGCTCGGTCGTGCCGGGCAGCAACGTGGCGATGCTCATCCACGGTCCATCCGCGGAGTCGGATGACTCGACGTAGTAGCGCAATGCGTCGCGTCCGTTCGACCAGCGGATCTTTACGTCCGTGCCTTCGCCCGTGATCGACGGGCTGCTCCACGTCGGCGCCGACGTGCCCCACACGGCATATCCGCCGAAGATGCCGTTGTCGCTGTAGCTGTTGATGACGAACGTGATCTTGCCTTCGGCGTCTGCCTGGACCTGCGCCGAGAAGGTGTGGGCCGCGCCAAAGCCGGCATCGGACGGCTTCACGCCGCACACGAGCGTAACTCCGTTCGCCTTGCAGCGGAAGATGCGGTTTTGATTGGCGTTGTACGTTTCGGCGAAATGGATCTCGGCGATGTAGGTCGCCCCGGGCGTGAGCCCGCCGACCGTATTCTCCGAAGCGCCCCACACCTCGATCTGGTAGACTTCAGGCGGCGCCCAAGCAGGCGAGGAGGTGTAGATGCGCTTGTCGCCATCGTCGCCGAGGTTGCGTCCCGTTGCGGCAGTGTTGTCCACCGTGATCACATCGGGGTATGTGATGGCGACGTTGTTGCGAAGTGCGCGCCCGTTGTTCGTTCCCGCCACGCTGATGCCTGGCGTGTTGTAGGGACGGAACGGCCAGTACTCGCTGGAAACGCCGTTGAAGGCATCGACGAGTCCCCAGGCGTTGCCGTAAGGGTGCGCGCCAGTATATCTATCCGCCCAGACGCTCCCGACAAGCGCAAGCGCCAACGCGAACGCAATTCTTTTCCGCATACCAATCTCCTAAGAGGAGCCTTCGTGCCTGTTTAACGTCTTCTGCGGCCTAACCCGAACGGGCTAAATGACTACCTCAGAAATCCACATTGCACCAGCAATTATAATTATGCCAAAAAAGAGACGCCGACGCAAGCAGCAACGGCATATTTCACGGAAAATCTGAATGGGCATTGCGGCGCTTCCACTCATCTGCGCCAAAACTAGAAGAGCGTGAGCTGGCCGGGGAGGTCGCTTAGCTTTTTGCGGGGACGGCGCACGATCTTGGGCGCATCGACGTCGAGGTCGTTCGCCTCGAGATTCTTCAGAATCTGGTCGGCACGGTCCACAACGGCCTTGGGAAGGCCCGCCATCGCGGCCACGTGTATGCCAAAGCTCTTCTCCGCAACGCCGGGCGCGATGCGGCGCAGGAACACGATGCGCTCGCCGTCCTGCTTCACGCGCACTGTGTAGTTCTTGATTCCGTGGAACTTCTCAGAAAGGTCGGTGAGCTCGTGGTAGTGCGTGGCGAAGAGCGTCTTGGCCTTAGTCTTCGGATTCTCGTGAAGATACTCCGCAACGCTCCACGCGATCGAGATGCCGTCGAAGGTGGAGGTGCCGCGTCCGATCTCGTCGAGCACGATGAGCGACTGCGGCGTCGCGTTGTTGAGGATGTTCGCGGCCTCCTGCATCTCGACGAGGAACGTCGAACGGCCGCGCGAGAGATCGTCGCCCGCGCCGATTCGCGTGAACACGCGGTCGAGCGCGCCGAGGCGCATCGAAGAGGCGGGCACGAAGCTGCCGGCCTGCGCCATCACGGCGATGGTGGCCACCTGGCGGATGTAGGTGGATTTTCCCGCCATATTGGGACCGGTGATGAGCATGATCTGGTCGGTGGTGCAGTTGAGCTTCGCGCCGTTCGGCACGAACGGCTCGGCGTCGGGGAGCTGCTCGATTATCGGATGGCGCCCGTCAACGATTTCAAGGGCGTCCGAATCGTCCACCTGCGGGCGCACATATCCGAGCGCGAGAGCGCGATCGGCGAACGAGAGAAGCGCGTCGAGCTCGCCCACAGCCGCCGCTGTGGACTGTATGCGCTCCGTGCGCTCTGCCACCTTCGCCACAACTTCCTTGAAGATATCCTGCTCGAGCGCGCAGCTGCGCTCCTGCGCCCCCAGCACCTTCTGCTCGTACTCCTTCAGCTCGGGCGTGGTGAAGCGCTCGGCGTTGGTGAGTGTCTGGCGGCGCTCGTACTCAGGCGGCGCGCCAGCGGCCGCGGCCTTCGATATCTCGATGTAGAATCCGAACACGCCGTTGCGGCGAACGCGCAGCGTCTTTATGCCGGTGCGCTCCACCTCGCGCGCCTGATAGGCCGCAATCCAGCGATGCCCTTCGGCGGCGATGGCGCGCAGTTCGTCGAGTTCGGCGTTGTAGCCTGGCGCAATCAAGTTGCCCTCGGAGAGAAGCACGTTGGGGTTCTCGGCGATCGCGCGGTCGATGAGGTCCACCACCTCGCTTTCAGGCGACAAGCGCAAGCGGATGGAATCGAGCACCGGAACGCCGGCGGGAACTTCGGCGAGCACGTCGGGAACAGGACGAAGCGACGCCGCGAGCGCGCGCAGGTCGCGCGCGTTGGCGCGCCCGCCATCCACCTTCGCAATGAGCCTCTCGAGGTCGCGCACTCCCGAGAGGCGCGATTGAAGGGACGAAAGGCGCATGCGGTCCTTGACGAACGTCTCTACAGCGTCGAGGCGCGCGTTTATCTGCTCTGCCCGCCTAAGCGGCCTGCGTATCCAGTTAGCCACGAGGCGCGCGCCCATTGGGGTGTGGGTAACGTTCAGGACGCCGAGGAGCGACGCCTCGCGCGTCACGCCGTCGCCGGGAAGAAGCGCAAGGTGGCGTATCGTGCCAGCGTCAAGTGCAAGAGCGTCGGCCGACTCCCTGAGCCGCACGCTTCTCACGTGCGCCACAGCATGGCGAAGCGTGGTGTGCACGTAGTGTAGAAGCGCGCCCGCCGCGCAGATGAGGTCGTTGCGCCCTTCAAGGCCAAAGCCGTCGAGCGCAGTCACGTTGAAGTGGCGCAGCAGCTCCTCGCGCGCGGCGTCGAGACTGAAGGTCCATGCCTCGGCGCGGGAGATGTTTACGCCGGCGGGGCCTGCAGGCGCGGCGGAAGCTTCGTCGATCGAGGACGATTCGGATTCCTCGCGCGGCAGCACGAGCTCTGCGGGACGGTAGCGCGCTATCGCGTCCTCGAGCTTCTCGCGCGAGGCGAACGGCTCCACGGCGAATTCGCCTGTCGAAAGGTCCATCAGCGCCATGCCGAGACCAGAGACCGCGGCGATGTAGGTGTTGGTGTCGGCGTCGAGAAGGCCGTCCTCCGTGACGGTGCCTGGCGTCACGATGCGCGTGACCTCGCGGCGCACCACGTGCCCTTTCTTGACGAGGCGGGGGTCTTCCATCTGGTCGCAGATGGCGGCCGTCTTGCCGGCGCGGATGAGCTTCGCGAGGTAGGCGTCAAGCGCGTGGTACGGGATGCCGCATAGTGGCGCGCCCGCGCGCTGCGTGAGCGTGGCGCCGAGGATGGGCGATGCGGTAACGGCGTCTTCGCCGAACATCTCGTAGAAGTCGCCGAGGCGAAACATGAGAATCGCGCCGGGGGGCAGTTCGCGCTTGATGGCGCGGTACTGCCGCTGCATGGGAGTTAGCTCGGCTGCCGTTCCTTCGCCGAAGGCTGTGCTGCTGGACATCGCCGGGAGTCCCCGCTCACCCTACGCGGGCGATCTTTCCGGAGGCGATGGACTCGTAGCATCCAAGCATCGCCTGGATTGTCTCCTTGTGCCACTTGAGGTTGATGAGCGGCGTCTTGTGGTTGCGGATGCAGTCCACGAACTCGTCGATGAGGCCCACCCACTCGTCGAAGTACGTGTACTGCACGGTGTAGCGGTCGTTGGGGGCGCCGTTGTGGTACACGTTGGGGCCGAAGCAATCGCAAGTGAGCATGCCCTTCTCGCCGGTGATGGTAACGTTCACCTCCATGCGCTTGGGGAAGCGCTCCCAGCCGGGACCGGGCACCTTAAGGCGCTCCTCGAGGCGGCTCCACGAGGGATCGAAGAGAAACGCCGTGCCGTCCTTGAGCTTGCCCACGGCCATTAGCATGTCCTCAACCTTCAGCTCCTTGCGCAGGTTCGGCGCGACTTCGGCGAAGATGTAGTCGAAGGAGGAGCCGGTGAGGTGGCGGATGAGGTCGAAGATGTGCGGGTGGTCGCAGAGCGCGCCGCCGCGGAAGCGGTGGTCGCCCTTCTTGAGCGGCACCACGCTGCCGAAGCTCGCCTTGGGATCGCCCTGCCAGGGGAAGGCCCACACTGGCGAGAGCGTGATGTTGGTGGCCTGCACGGCCTTCACCTTGCCGATGGCGCCGTCGTCGATGAGCTTCTTGAGGCGCTTGACTACAGGGTTGTAGTGCATCTCGAGCTCGATCTGGCACACGATGCCAGACTTGTCCACGAGCTCGATCATCTTGTCGTACTCCTCCATGTCGAACGAGGGGATCTTCATGGAGAGGATGTGGATGCCCTTCTCGGCGCACCACTTCATCTGCTCGTAGTGGCGGTCGTTTGCTGAGGCGATGACCACTGCCTCGATGTCGGGATGCTCGGCGTACATCTTGTCGGGGTCGAGATAGCATGGCACGCCCGTCTTGTAGATTTCGTACACCTTCTTCGCCTCTTCGTCCTGGGCGCAACTTGCCACCCAGTCGAGCTTCTTGTTCTCGAGAAGCGTCTGGTAGTACTTGCGGGTGTGGCCGTGGGTCATGCCCATCATCGCGATCTTTACCGGTTTCATTGTCTTTCTTCTTTCTGTTTTTTGAAATTCCTGCGCGCCGCCTCACGAGCGGTACGGCAATATTATAGCAAATGATTGCCTTGTTGCTCAAGAGCGGCGAAGGATTTGATATAATGTGCGGCATGCACGCAATGCAAAAAGTCAAATGCCATCTAGCGCCACTCGCCGGATTCACTTCGGCGCCGTTCCGCCTGCTCTGCACGCGGCGCGGTGCGGACCTCACATACACTGAGATGGTGAGCGCGGCAGGTCTCTTTCACGGCTCGTCGCCCACGCGCCAGCTCATGGAGACGATGCCAGGCGAAGGACCCGTCGCATGCCAGATATTCGGCTCTAAGCCGCACGAGCTCGCCTTCGCCGCCGCCGAGGCCACAAAGCTCAACCGCTTCGTCGAGCTAAACCTCAACGCCGGCTGCCCCATGCCCAACATCGTGCATGAAGGCGCAGGCGCCGCCTTGATCCACAACCCATCGCTCGTCCATGAATGCCTCCTTGCGATGCGCGAGGCGACCACCCTTCCGCTCACGCTCAAGACGCGTCCCGGTCCGCGTCCCGACAAGGTGCTTCTCTTCGAGCTCCTCGACGCCGCCGAGACGGCCGGCTGCTCAGGCTTCATCCTGCACGCCCGCTTCACATCTCAGATGCATGGCGGCGACGTCCACCTCGACCTTCTCGCCGAGCTCGTCGAGCGCGCGAAGATTTCCGTCACCGGCAATGGCGGCGTGTACAACCCCTCCACCGCGCGCCGCATGGCCGAGACCGGCGTTGCCGCCATCATGCTCGGACGCGCAGCCCTCGCGAACCCCTGGCTTTTCTCCGACGTCCGCAGCGACGAGCCTTCAGAAGTTCTCGAGGCTCCTTCGCGCCGCATGTTACTCCAGAACGCCGCCTTCGCCGAACACCTCTCGCTTCTTCTCCAGTTCAGCGCCCAGCTTGCGCGCGACTTTCCCGAAGACCACCTTCCATCTTCCGACGGACTCGTCTCGATAGTCTCCCGCACGCACCTTTTCCGCTACTTCAACGGCCGCCCCGGAGCAGCGGTCTTCCGCCGCCGCCTGAACGAGATACACTCCGTTTCCGAACTCCTCGCGGCAGTCAAGGAATCCTTCGGATCCGACGCGCTTCCCCCTCGTCCGGCATGGTCCGAAGGCTGACCGTCCATGTCGGCGGACTTTACCGTCTTCCGACTGGCGGAGTGTCTGTCACCTTGAAGATGCTTTTAGCGTTATAAAAAGCAAGCGGCTACCGGAAGCGCATGATCGTGCCGTTCATGATGACCGTGAGCGTCACCTGTTTGCTGAACGAAGCTCTATCGGGTCCGATCGCCAGCACCTTGTACGCTCCGGCGTCGCGCCGACCTACGTCAGACAGTTCGAGAATCGATGCGTTGGCGCCAGGAATCGGCGAACCGTTCTTGAACCACTGATACGAAGTCGCGTCGATGGCGCGCGCCGCAAAGTAGGCGGTCTCATGCGCCTTCACGCGTCTGTTACGTGGCTGCGCGATGAAATCAAGCGGCGTGCCGAACTCGTCCACCAGCGGCGGAACCTTGCGCACGAACGCGTAGATCTTTCCGGACGAAAAATACTGTGCGGCGCCTGTCTGCGTCCAGTCCAGCGCATTGCCAGAGGTGTTCGTGCCGATGCTGATGTCTAGCCATCCCTGCTGGCCGCCGCCGAACCTGTTGAACGCGAAGAGAGTCTGCCCAGACTTCCAGTTGTGCACCTGCATCGAACCATATCCAAGGCCTGTCGGATCCCCTGAGACGGTGTCGTTGAAGTCGTATTTGCCGGCGTCGCCTCCGATTCCGGCAAGGCCAAGCCCTGGTCCATAGTTATTGCTCCAGAACTCGATGTTCCCGTCAAGGTGCTCGCCTGTCGTCACGCGGTCGGTCACTGTATCCGAACACGCCACGGTCATGTCGGTCACCGCGCGCTGCCAGTAGATTCCCGACCCATAGTACGGAACGCCGATCATCGCAGGATCGTCGGTGAACGAGTCCATGGAGACCCATACCCACCACGTGTCACCTTCATTCTTCGTCACAAGCTCCATCGCGAACGCGATCCTGTCGAACGGGGAGTCCAGCACCCTGCGTGTGTCCAGATCGTACTTGAAGGTGCTGGTGAAGTTCTGCGAAGTGATGGGAACCAAATTTGGCGTGGCAAGGATCGGCGTGTAGCTGGACGCCTCCGCAACGCTCCCGAGGAAGCCAGGCATGCCGCCCTGCGCCGACACGTCGAACCGCGCGGATACGGCGTCCAACACTCCTTCCGCCGTCTCCACATTGCGCAGCGTGACGTAGTAGGACGTCCCGGCCGCAAGCCCTACCACGTGGAGTCGCAGGGCGTTCTCGCCTACGGGCTCCGCCTGAGTCACGTCGGCTCCGTCAATCTCGGCCTTCATCCTGAACGCGGCTCCAAGCGCAAGGTCACCGGAGAATTCCACCAAGACCGTCTTGCGGTCGGCAGAAACCTGCACGGAATCAATCGACGCAACCGCAAACTTCACAAACACCGCAAGCCGACGGATCTCGTATTCTCCGCCCGTGTAGTTGAACGTATAGTCGGTGTGGGTGCCGGAAGGATCGTTTCCTATTCCGATGCCGACAAGATTGTTTCCGTTGAAATGTGTCAGCGACCAGAGAGTCTGATGCTCCCTCCAGTTGTGCACCTGCATGGAGCCATGCCCGTTGTAGCCGGCATCGTAGCCGCCGTCGTCCCAGTCGAAGGCACTGCCAGAACCGTCAACGTCATTGAAACCCGGGCCGTAGTTGTAGTTCGACGCCCAGAACTCGACGATTCCGCCATCCGGGTAGTTGCCGGTCGTGACAGCGGATGAATTGGACCTCACCACGAGATTGCCGACCTTCTCCTTGAAGAAGTATCCGCCCTCCGGTATGCCGAGCCTGTATATGTCTTGCGTGAACGCATCCATGGCGGTCCATATCCATACAGGCTCCTCGCCGGGCCTCTTCAGCTGCATATAGTAGCCTACGCGCGCGATCTTCTTGCCGGACGAGCTGAGCTCCGCGCGCCTGTCGCCGAGCTTGTACAGGTTCTGCGCCCTCCAGTTCGCGTCGCTCACCGCCGAGTTGGCCGGGATGTCCGTGGCCGTGGCGAATTCCCATCCGTCCAGCTCCGCACCAATCCTGGATGAGACCTCGTCGACTATGTTCACGTCGGCGTATTTCGCGTCCCACGCGGACTGCTCGGCGGCGGCAAGCCAGTCGCGGCTAGGCTTGCCGGGATGGACGAGGATATACAGCCTGCGCTCCGCCCAGCCGCCGGCGTTGCCGGCGTTCGTCCAGTCGGGAGTCTGAACATTTCCGTTGTTGCCGATTCCAATGTCGAGCGACCGGCCGTCGTTGCCGAACCTGTTGATTGCCCATACCGTCTGGCCCTCCCTGTAGTTGTGCACCTGCATCGCGCCGTGCCCTGGATTGCCGTTCCAATCCGGCACGTCGTCGAAGTCGAACGTCTCCCCGCTTCCGCCAAGCTCCAGAGTGGCATTGTTTCCGATTCCGTAGTTGCAGGACCAGAACTCTATGTTGCCGTCGGCAAACGCGCCGTTTGCCACTCCGCCCACGTTAGACTTCACGCGAAGGTTGCCCACCTTCTGTTGGAACGAGCGCCCGCGTTTCGCAACGGGAACCCCCAAGGCCGCAGTATCGAGCGTCATGGCGTCGAACGACGTCCACGCATAGCTCTTCGCTCCCTGCGCGCTAGTCAAGACTAGGCAGTAGGCCACGCGGTCGAACTCGTAGTTGACGCCAAGTTCCGACATCACGTAGCTCCGGTCAGAGGCGTTGAAATCGCCGTTCACCGGCACCGCGACCTCAGCAAGAAGCACGTACCCCTCCGCCTCGGCTCCGACAAGGCTGGCGACGTCGTCAGGCAGCCCGGCACGTTCGGCTACCGTCACGCCGGCCTGCTCCATGATGTTGCCGGAATAGTCGCACACGCCGCCTACGGAGACAGTCGAGCCCACCGCAACGGGCTTAGAGAAGACCACCGAAACCGTGCGGTTGTCGTCATGCATTTCTGCCGACATCGCCACATTTCCAGTTGCGGCAAAAGAGACGCCTGAAAGGCCGGAGACCACAACCGGCTCGTCGAATGCGAAGTCCACCTTCCTGCCGTCCACCGACATGCTCCGCGCGGAGACGAGCGCGGGGGGCGTTGTGTCGGGCGCGCAGCGCACATAGATCGTCATGCGCGCGAGATCATACTTGTAAGATGTCGAGTATGCGAACGTCCAGTCTGGATAACCCTCGCCCGTCGTGTTGTTGCCGATGCCCACGCATGGGCCCTGTACGCTTTCCTTGCAGAGGTTGTTCAATGCAAAGATCGTCTGCCCCGCACCGTAGTTGTGTATCTGCATGGACGTGTACCTGCCGTTTCGATAGTTGCATTCATCGCCGAAGTCAAATGTGTTGTTTTCAGCGCCGGGTATGTTCGCCTTGTTCGCATTGCCGTAGTTCCACGGCCAGAACTCGATGTTGCCAGTCTGGATTCCCACCCCGTTCTGGACACCGGAGACGTTGGAGAACACGTTCATGTTCGAGAGCGGTCCCTGGAAGTAGTTCTCGTTGAAGAGCGTGGGCACGCCGATCTTCCTGACATCGTTTGTGAAGGCGTCCACCGAGACCCAGGCATACGACGTCGTGCCGCCCTCGTGAAGTTCGAGGAGGTAGGCGATGCGGTCGAATGGCACAAGAATGTCCTTGCTGCGGTCCAGGAAGTAGAGTGCGTTGCAAGCATCCTGCGTGCGAAGGTCGAGCGACGAAGTTATGTCGAACGAATAGACGGCGATGTAGTCCTGCGTCTCAGACGCGGGAATGTTGCACGCGGCGAGTCCAAGCGGACAGAACTCGACATCTGACGTGAACGTGGATCCGTCATCGCCGAAGATGTCCGTGATCGCCCCGAACCACGCCTGCGCCATCTTTGCGTAGCCCTGCGCGCTCGGATGAAGTCCGTCAACAAGATCTGCCGGGTGAGCGCCCTCCTCGTGCGAGTAGTCCAGAACGGAATACATGTCGAGGAAATGCACCGGCACTCCCTGCCGCGCAAGACCCTCGACCATCGCCTGCACTCCCGGATTGAAGTTGACCCGTATGTACTCGTCGGAACCTGCGTTTTGGGTTGGGCGCCCCAGAAGCGTGGTGGCGACGATGTGGGTCTTCGGCGCGAGGTTGTGTATGCGCATGACGAGGTTGCGCAGCTTCTCCACGGTCGCATAACCGCCGTCGTTCGTGCCGATGTGCAGCAACACGACGTCGGGCGTATCGACGTGGGCGAGCCACTTGCCCACGTTCTGGTAGATGCCGCCGTCATCATGCATGATCCACCAGCCGCTGTGTCCCTCGTGGTCCCAGTCCGGCAGATCCGGCGCTCCGTTGTCCCGCATCGAGCCAACGTAGTCGACAGTGTAGTTGGCCTGCTTCAGGAGGTTGTACAGCGGCAGACGGTAGCCTCCTGCAGCGCCGACTCCATCGGTGATCGAATCGCCGAGCGGCATGATTCGGATAACGCCGGCGAACAATGCGCCGCATGTTAAAGCGGCAAGCGCAAACACGAGTTTTTTCATGGCTTTTCCTTTCTTAGGCGGTAATTCGGTTTATGCGGCAAATCAACGGGCCGGGCGGTCGGTGAGGACCTGCACGTTGCGGACGGTCATCTTCACGCCGGTGTCGTTGTTCCAGGCGATGCCGTCTGGCGGTTCAGGCGCGTATTTGCCGGTGTCGTTGAAGATGTACGCCTCGAAACGCGTGAGCTTCTCGCCCGGCAGCTTGGCCACCGGCACCTCGTGCACGAGCGTCATCCATTCGCCAGGCTTCGCATACGCCACAAGGGCGCTATCCCTCGCGCAGTTGAGCGACGCCAGGTCGATTGCCGTTTCGTTCTTTACAGTTCCCTCGCCCCATACGCGGGCCTTGCCGTTGACGACGAGCTTGAGCCATCCCGCGTTCTTTGGACGGGCCGCGTGCGTTGTCTCGAACTTCACCTCATAGCGGACGGTTACCCGATAGTCAGCGCAGCCGGAAAGGTCAACGTCGGCCGGAAGCGACACGCAGAGATGGTGCGCCTCCACCGAGCGCTCGCCGTCGAGAAGCGTCGCTATCGAATGCACGGGCGCGCGGACAAGCTTCAATAACTCATTCGCCCCCGCGAACGAGCGGACCACACGGTTCACGTCGAGCTGCTTCGCCTTGTCATCGCGGTACACGAGCGCGGCAGCCTTTGCGACCGTCCGGTACGCCTCCACGGACTCCTTTGTGTAGCGCGAGTAGTCCCTCACGCGCGCCGCAAGCAGCTCCTGGAGCTTCGACTTGTCGGCTACGACCTTCCCGCCAAGCGCCTGCCGTGCCTCACGCACGTCCTTGACCGCCGCGCGTATGTCAAGCACGCTCTCCGACGCTAGCGCGGTACGGGCGCGTTTGCGCGCGGACTCGTAGGCGGCCTCCTCGTACGGACATCCACAGCCGCCCGTCACCTTCTCGTCGAGGACGGCCTGTAGTTTTTCGCGCTCCTCTTCAAGCGTGCGGTCCACCACGCGCACACCCTCCAGCTTCGCCGTCACCGTGGCGGAGTTCTTGAACGAGTCCGTGAAGTTGAGGTTCATGAAGAACCGGTCGATCCGGGACCAGTCTATCTTGCCCCGCGAGTAGCGGGACTTCCCGTCCGCCCGGAATCCCTTGTCGATGAACGGCAGCCCCATCGTGCCGTCGGGGTTTTTCGTCACGAGCGGAATCGCGATCTCCGTGACGCCCCAGTCCTTGACGAGCTCCGCGACGTTCCAGCCGTAGTTGTGCTCGTCGTTCTCGGCCATCCTCCCGCCGAACACCTGGAGGTCGGGGTCATTGTCCTTCTGAGCCACGTTCACGGAGCGGAGTTTGATGAAGCTTCCTCCTGCGAGCGCCTTGAGGAACGGCGTCTCGTAGTCCGACGGCGTAAGCGTGAGACGGAACCGAAGCTCGAGCTTTGCAGGATCGTGCGTGGTGAAGTTGGCCTCCGTGTTCTGCATGAGTTCGTTCTTCGCGTTAGCCCAGTCAACCCAGATGCTGCGGCCTGAATTGAATCCGTAGCTCCTGTTGGCACCGGGGAAGTTCGCCACAACGTAGCGGAAGTCGCGCAGTTTCGCCTTCACGCCGAGGAGCGCACGGCACGCGGCGTCTACCTCCGCCTGCGTGGCGGCAGCGTCGAAGAACACGGCGCGCGCCTTCTGAAGGCCGACCTCGTATGCCTTCATAGTCGCGGGGTCGTAGTCGCTGCCCGAAACGCGCACGCGGATCGCCTCTTCCAGCGCATCGCGGTCAACAGCTGGCGCAGGCGTTGCCTTGCGGCGTGCCTTGCCGGTGCGCGGACCGCGCTGCGGCAACGCGAACGGCGCGGAATGACCGGACCCAACCACGGCTACAGGAAACGATGCCGACTTTTCCGAACCATTGTACGTCGCCGTTACCATGATCGTGGCCGCGCCGTCCGCAACGCCTTTCACCACGCCCTTCGCGTCGACGGACGCGACATCGGGACGCGACGACGCGAAGGCAAGCTGCGCCTTCGCAGGATCGAGGAAACTGTCGTCCTTCAGCGTCAGCGTTACAGTCGTGGACACCTCCCCGCCTACCTTGACGACGAGGTTGCTTGGGCGCGCGGTCATGACGTTGAGCGCGTCCGCAAGGCGTCCGGTGACGCGGAGCGGACTTGAGAAACGCACGTCTTCCGCCGACGCGGCTATTTCGATTTGCCAATCGCCGTTTGGCACCACGCGGCGCGTACCATCCTAGAAGCAGCAGTCGGACACGTCCACCTTCATCGTTGCCGTCTTCGTTTCGCCCGGCGCGAGGTCAACCTTCGCGAACGCCTTGATCTCCTTGGCGGGCAGCCCCTTCCCGCGCGGGTAGGCCACGTACACCTGTACCACCTCCGAACCCGCGCGGCGGCCTGTGTTCTTCACGTACACCGACACGGAAACGGCCTCGTTTGCATCCGCACTCGTCTTCTCGAAGCGCGGATTGGAATATGCAAACGTGGTGTAGCTCAACCCGTATCCGAACGGATAGTCCACCCTGCCCCTGAAGTAGCGGTAGGTGTAGCCGCCGCAGGGATATTTCCTCTCTTCCGTCAGGAACTTCTCCTTCATGCCGTACTGTCGGATTCCGGGCAGGTCGCTCTCCTTGGCGTACCAGGTGAACGTGAGCTTGCCGCACGGATTCGTTTCGCCGAACAGCTGACGCGCCACGCCCACGCCCTGGGCCTGTCCGTTCTGGGACGACCAGAAGATGGCGGGAACTAGATCCTTGAATCCGCCGAGCTCCACGATATTAGACGTCTGGAGGAAGAGAATCGTATTGCGGTTGAGCGCGGCGACCTGGCGGATCGTCTCGTCCTGTCCGCGCGTGAGCGTCAGCGCCTCGCGGTCCTTGCCCTCGCTGGAGTCGTCGTGATGATCGCCCGCGACGAAGATGACGACGTCCGCCGCGGAGATGAGCGGCTTGTCCTCCTTCCTGAGCGCGCCATCTGGCCCAAAGGCCGAGACAAGGCGCACCTCGGCCGCGCGGTTGTGCGCGAACATGTAGTCGTCGATTCCGGCGAAGACGGATATGCGGTTGCGCAGCTTCGGCTTGCCGTGGTAGTTGCCGAGGAAGCACTCGTCGGCCATGTCGCCCACCACGACGACCTTCTTGAGCTTCTTCGCTTCGAGGGGCAGTATGCCGCCATCGTTCTTGAGCAGCACCACACTGCGGGCTGCGGCCTCTTCGGCGAGTGCCCGGTGCTCGCGCGTCTCTACCGTCGCGGCGAAGCCGTAGTCCGCCGAACGGTATGCGACGGCGTCCGTCGGGTCGAACTCGCCGAGCCGGAAGCGCGAGAGGAGGCTGAGATAGACGTTACGGTTGATCTGCGCCTCGTCGAGGAGGCCGAGCTCCACCGCCTTGCCCGCGTGCTTCGGGTAGATGTCGCCGTTGCAGTCCATGTCGCACCCAGCCATGAGCGCCATCGCGACTGATCCGGGCTTGGTGACGACGCCATCCTCGCCCACGTAGTCGCGCACGCCCTTCCCAGCGCGCGTGCGGAAGTTGTTCCGCTGCACCGTGTTGCGCGTCGGCACCCACCGCTGCTGACGCTCGATGTTGTCGATGGCGCCGCAGTCCGAGACGACGAATCCGGTGAAGCCGAACGTCTCGCGCAGAAGCGTTGTCAGCAGGAACGGGTTTGCGGATGACGGCGTGAAGTTGACGGCGTTGTACGCGCTCATGAGCGAGGGCACGCCTGTGCGCTCCACGACGTAGCGATAGACGCGCGCGTAGTAGTCTCGGATGTCCGCCTCGCTCGCGTCGGACGACGTGGAGCCACGTTGGTTCTCGTGGTTGTTGAGGGCGTAGTGCTTGATTGTCGGGACGGTCTTTAGGTACTTCGCGTCGTCGCCCATCATGCCTTCGACGAACGCGCCGGAGAGCATTCCCGCGACGAGCGGGTCCTCGCCCCAAGCCTCGTTCGTGCGGCCCCAGAGCGGGTGGCGGGCAAGGTTGATCGTGGGGCACCAGTACGTGAGCCCGCGGCCACGCCCGCCCTCGTCGAGCGGCTGGTTGTGCCCGCGGCACTCGTCGGCGATCGCGGATGCGACGGCGCGGATGAACTCTTCGTCCCACGTCACAGAGAGCGAAAGCGGCATGGGGAAGCTTGTGCCCTCGCCCGTGCCGTTCTGGATTCCGTGCAGCGCCTCGTTCCAGAAGTCATAGCGCTCCACGCCGAGGCGCGGCACGGCCTTGGTGTTCCGTCCGAGCTGGTCGATCTTCTCCTGCAGCGTCATGCGCGAAACGAGATCCGCCGCGCGCTCCTCGAAAGAGAGCGAAGTGTCGAGATAGGCTGGCTGGGCGCAGACAGCGACAGCCACAAGCAATAGCGACATTGAAGTCAATTTTCTCATGAACGTGATTCCAATGATATGCAACGGTCTGATATTTTCAGACCACACTAGAATTGTATCACATTCCAAGAAGCAGAATGACTGTTTTGCGCAAAAAGAATCGTGAAAAACGCGCGTGCTCAATCAGCATCCGCGAATCCGCAGGACGAATTCATCACACAGAGCCACAGAGTCGCATAGGTTGTAGGTCTCATCAGCCGCAGCTCGATATCCTCGGGGAAGCGACACTCCTGTCGCTTCACAATGACGCGCCAGTGCCGAAGCGGCAAGAGTGCCGCTTCCCCGAACTCGCTGGGGACAGTCCCCGCGCGCTTCCCACTGTCCCGTTCGTCCCACATGTCCCGTTGGTCTCGTCAGCCGCAGCTCGACATCCTCGGGGAAACGACACTCCTGTCGCTTCACAATGACGCGCCAGTGCCGAAGCGGCAAGAGTGCCGCTTCCCCGAATCGTGACTTCCAACTCCAGGTCTCGCGAAGCAACAACGCACGCGCCACGCGGCCGCCGCATGTAGCGCCCACCCCTTTTCCCTGCGTTGTCAATCCTTCGGTCCGTCGAGAAGCAGGTCGTGCTCATGCGATTTGCCCTGCTCTCCGGCGGCTTCGTCGAAAGGCACCGGCACGCCGATATTGGCGCACAGCCGCCTCAGGAAGTGTCGCCCGCGCACCGTCTGCGGGTTTCGCTCGACAGTCGTCACGAAGACGCGCCCTTTGCCAGCCGGATACGCAACAAGCATCGCGCCTGCAGGCTTCTTGAGCTGCTCATAGCAGGTGATCGCCGCGACCTTCGCGTTCTCTGGGCGCCGGTTGAAGAGCGACCAGTCGGTGTTCGCCGCGGTCAGCAGCACTTCGCCGCCGTCCGTATGGTCAAAACCGTGCCGGGCGACTTGCCGCTGCTCATTCTTTTCGCCCGCCTCGGCAAAGTAGAGTTCATCGACTGTGAACGACGCCACGGCGGGATCTGTCTCCGATCCGCGCACGAGCTGCGTCGCCGTGCGGTCGGTCAGGGACAACCTTCCGCCAGTGATGCGGTTTGCCTCCGCGAGCTCGTCGGCGCTGGATACGAAAACGAGCCGGTTGACGCCCGGCTTGACGTCCTTCGGCGGCGCGGGGCGGACGGGACGCGCAGGATAGCGGTCCCAGGCGCAGGGCTGCGGACCGCGCGGATCCATCGCCGCCTTGTGGGCGTGGAACATCGCCAGCGGACGATAGAGCGGCAGCGCCGGGTCGAAGCCGGGGTTGAAGGTCGTCACGTATGGCGGCATGCGCTCGACCTGTGGACCCCATATGCCGTCTGGCACGTCGGCGAAGCGAATGCCGTCCGCCCGACCGGGAAGGCGCGTGTGGTCTGTGTAGCCGAGCGGGAGCGGCTCGAGCCCGAACCAGGCCGTCTCGCTCGCCGACCAATACGCGAGGCGTCCTCGCGCCATGCATACGTAGTTCGAATAGACGTCCGTGCCGAGCGCGTCGTTGCGCCCTGCGTAGTCGCGGTACGCCGCCTCGGCGCCTAGCCTGTAGAGGTCGGCGGGGCGCGCATAGTAGGTGCCGCCGTTCTCGCCGACAACAAGCGGCTTCCTTACGCCCTTGCACTCCCTCTCGACGTCCCTCGGGTGGTGCCCGAAATGCTTGCTCCACGTCGGGAGCTTTCCGCCGAGGTCTTCGTCGCCGTCGCAGGTGATGAACGCGCGCGTGGGATCCCATGTTCGCGCCATGAGGCCAATGTCGGCGATGCGGTTGTACCAGGCCGCTTTCTCTGGGCCCTCGGGAATCTTGTTGAGAAGCGCAATGGCGAACATCTCGTTGCCAACGCTCCAGCCGAACACCGATGGGTGGTTGCGGTCGCGCATCACGAGCCCGCGGTAGTGTTCGACCCAGCGCGTCCAGAACTCCTCCATCTTGAAGTTGGAGTTGATGGACGATCCGAAGACCGCAGTCTCGTCCAGCACGCATAGCCCCATCTCGTCCGCCAGGTCGAGATAGCAGCGCGGATAGATCTGCGCGTGCGGACGCACCGCGTTGCCGTGCATGTCCTTGATCATCGTGTACCAGGCGCGCACGAAGCGGGAGGAGAAGGAGTAGGCGCCGAACGGATGCAGTATGTCGGCCTTGAGCTCGATGCGCTCGCCGTTGAGAAGAAGGTCGCGCCCCCGGATCGTGAACTCGCGCCACCCGAAACGCACGTACTTGCGATCGACCGGTCCTTCGTCCGTCCCGAGCGTGACGACCGCCGCGGAGAGGTTCGGCGCGTCGGGCGTCCACTTCTCCAGCCGATCGCCCACGCGGGTCTCAAGCGTCACAGTCGCCTCTCCGCGAGCGGGGACGGCAACCTCGTCGCCACGGAATGAAAGCTCCTTAGCTCCGAGTTTCCACTTCGGATCCTCCGCCCGCATCGGGTCGCCTGACACGCAGTTGATCCAGCGGAAGACCTCAGCAGACGGACGCACCTTGCGCACCGTCGGCGAATCGTTGCGGAGCGTCAGATCGAGCGTCAGGCGGTCGGACGAAACCTCGCTCTTCACGAAGACGTCGGCGACGCGTACCGCCGGCACGGTGACGAGCGACACGTCCTGCCAGAGCCCGACCAGCCCGTCGGTGTTCGACCCGGCGGGATAGGGCTGGACCATCTTCGTGTAGTCGCTCTCGCGCCGGTTGAAGAGCTTGTGATCGCGGATGCCGACCTCAATCTCGTTCGCGCCCTGCCTCACCAAGTCGGTCACGTCGAGGTCGAACGGCAGGTACTTGTCGAAGTGCACACCGGCGTCGCGTCCGTTTACCCGCACTCGGCAATCACCGGCAACGGACTCGAAATGGAGAATGATCCGCTGGTCGGCGCGCGGCGCCGTCTTGAGAGTAAAGGTCCGCGAAAGCCAGCCCATGCGCACATGGCGCCAGCTCTCGGGATAGCTTGGATAGTAGAGCGAGTCGGGATCGTACGGACGCTTCGTCCCCGCGCCGACGTCCGTGCCGCAGCCCCAGGAGTTGACGTTCCAGGGCGACGGCACCTTCAGCGGAACGGCCTCCCACTTGTCTGGCGTAGGCAGCGGCAGCTCAGGCACGATGCCCTTCTCGAACTGGTATCCCGCAGGCAGAGGCACAGGCTGGAACCGCCATCTTCCGTTGAGACACGTCTCGTCACGGAAAGGACGCTCGACCGACGCCACGGTTCCCTCCTGCGGCGAGAAGGGAGAGGCCAGAAGAGTCCCCGCCCCGAGGATGGCCGCACTCCCAAGGGCAACTGTCGTCAATGTCTTCGCTTTCATTTGGGCTCCCACACGGCGTAGCCGACGAAAGAGTCGGCGCAGCCATAGTACAAATGCCACTTGCCCTTGAAGAAGACGAGACCCTCGGTGAAGACGGTGCCGTCCCTGTACTGGCCCGTCTTCTCGAAGTCCGCTTCCGGCTTGAAATACGGCACGTCCAGCCGATCAAGGAACTTCCAGGGATCCTTCCTGTCGAACAGCGCCTGTCCGCCGCAGTACACTCCACGCGGATAGCGCGCATCCGCATTGTCGCCGTTTGAGTTCTTGCCGTTGTAGAATACTACAATCCCCTTCTCCGTGAGAAGCGCCGCCGGGCCGACTTCGGTGAGCGAACTGTCGAAGAAGCCTGCGCGCGGCGTCATGACCGAGCCTGTGTTCTGCCAATCCACGAGATTTTCGCTCGTCGCCACGTTCACAGCGCCCTCGCCCCAGTACATGATGTACCGCCCGTCGATCTTGGCGATCACCCAGCGGGAAGGATCGCGCTCGTCGCGCTTCTGGAGTATCGCGCCGGACTTGCAGCCGCGCATGAGGCCACGCTCGCCCTCGAGCCGCGCGAACGCCGGACCATGCTTCTTCCAGTGCTTCAGGTCGCGCGACGTCGCCACGCACAGGCGTGCGATCTTCCTGTTCCATGACGTGTATGTCATCACGTAGAGGCCATCCTCCGTCATCGCAATGCGCGGATCCTCGCAACCGCCCATCCAGTCAAATTCTTTCTGGTCGTCTTCGCATGGGAACATGACCGGCTTGGGGGCGCGCTTCATCGTGAAGCCATCCGTGGTCTCCGCATAGCCGAGGCGGGACGTTCTGCTGCCGATGCCCTGCGCCGTATTGTCCTCGGCGCGGTAGAGCACCACGATCTTTCCGTCCTTCACAGCCGCCGCCGGGTTGAACGTGTCGCTTTCCTCCCACTTGATCGGGCGCTTGCGCATCGGACAGTCGAAGGCGGTTTCCTTGTTCGGAGAAATCACGGGATTGACGCCTCTGGGACGCACGAACGGACCAAACGCCCAGTCCGGCAGTTCGCCAGGCGCACGGAGCTTCGTCTCGCGCTGCACCACGCGCACGCCTGCGCGAAGGTCCTTCTCCACATCCGTCGCCTCAAAGGCGACGCGCCGCCGCTCGCCCGGGAGGAGCGAGAAGAAGTTGTCCGACCAGTGGACGGGCAACACGCGGCAGCCCTTCGCGTCCACAAGTTTGAGGCTCACAAGGAGACGCGGACGATCTGATGTGTTCGACACCGTGACCTCGCCCTTCACTCCGGAGACAGTCGGCGATGCCTTCTGATCTGAGAGCTTGACCTCGCCGGCCAGGAGTGGAACAACAGCAGTGTAGTCGCGCTCCTTTCGAACGTTGATCCAGGTGAAGTTCTCCGCGCCGCCAATCGTGGCACGGATGAGCACCACGCCTTCTCGCGCGTTGAGTTCGGGAAGGTCGAATAGTTTTATTCGTTCGTCGGCCTCAAGCGCGACATCCTTCTCCTTCACGGCAAGCGGCTTGCCGTCGAGATCAAGGAACGCGACCTTCGCCTTGCCAGAGAACGGCTTGCCGGTGGCGTTGACGGCCCAGAAGCAGCGCGCGTTTTGGTCCAGAATCACGTTCAGCGGCTGGTTGCCCGCCTTCGCGCCGTAGTATCCGCCGTTGACGTCGTGCCAATAGTCGTACGTCTGCCAAACCATCGACGGCCACGCGCTCTGGCTCATCCACATGAGGATTCCGTTGCCGCCCTTCACATAGACCGATTCGAACATCGCCTTGTGGTTCTCGTATTCGACGGCCTGCGCGAGGCGCGTGAACTCCTCGAGGTTCTTCGGATCGGCGTATGAACGGCGGATGTAGTCCGTGAAGCCGTTGCATCCCTGCGCACCGCCGCCAGTGTAGTCGTGCATCCCCCACACGTCGTCAATCGGCCAGAGGTGGTCCGCTCCGAGCATCGCGCGCATCGTCTCGATCTCTGGCACGTTCGGCTGCCCACGCTCGCTGTGGAGAGTCTCGGGGACGTTCGCGAAGTACCACTTCGGATTGCGCACGGAATACGGACCGAACCCGCTCACCGTGCCGCTTGCCGAGTGTGGTATGTAGTGGCGCGTGCCGTCGAGTTCGCGGCAGAGCTTCGGCAGTTCGTCGAAGAGCGATCGCGGCGGATTGCCCTCGTTGCGCGCGCAGTAGAGCGGAATCGACGCGTGGTGCCGGTTCTTAAGGATCTTGTCGCGCGCGTTCTCGAGGAACATCGCGGGATCCGCCGGATCGGGACCGTCCGCAGGATTCGCGAGCCAGAAGTCGTCCCACACGAGCACGCCGTACTTGTCGCACGCCTTGTAGAAGTCGTCGCTGTTCGTCATCCCCACCCAGTTGCGGATCATAGTGAGGTTCGCCTCGGCGTGCAGACGCACCTTCGTGTCGTAGTCGAGCGGCGTGGCGGCGAGGTTGGCGTCGTCCATTCCCCAGTTTCCGCCACGGCAGACTATGCGCACGCCGTTGCAGTATATCTCAAGCGGTTTGCCAGCGCTATACGTGAACTTTCTCACGCCGAACTTGAACGAATGCCTGTCGGACGCCTTTCCGGCCGTCTTCGCGATAATCGTCGCCGTGTAAAGCGGCTGGTCGCCGTACGTCGCTGGCCACCAGAGATTCGGGTTCTTCATCGTCACCGTGCCGATCTCGACTTCGCGCGTCTCGCCCGCAGCGAGCTTCACATCCGCCTTGAGCGCGTACCCGCCTGGTTCTAGCGTTGCCTCGATCGCCGCATCTATGGGCGTGTCGGACGCATTGTGCGCCCGCACGCGCACCGTTGCCTTCGCCTGCGAGAAGTCTTTGGAAGCGACGTCAAGATCGGTCACCACCCATCCGTCTGAAAGCGTCACGTCGCGACTGTAGGCGACCTTCACGTCACGGTAGATGCCGATGTTGCGCCCGCGCACAGTAGGTACCCAGTCCCAGCCGATCGAGGCGTGGATCGTAGGATTGTCACGGCCAAGCACGCCGCCGTTCAGGCCGGGGCTGTTCCGGTCCTGCACGGTGACCGCGCCGGGATTGGCGTTCTTGTGTATCTTAACCGCAAGGTTGTTTTCCGCGCCGTGGCGGACGATGGACGTGACGTCAAACTTCCTGCGCAGAAACGCGCCGTTGATCGCGCCGAGGAACTGTCCGTTGAGGTACACATCCGCCTTCCAGTTGACCGCCTCGAACGAAAGCCACGTCCTGAGGCCCTTGCTCCTCTCCGGAACGGTGAATGCGTGGCGGTACCAGAAGTCATCGTAGAAGTAGCCGTCCGAAATCATCAGCTGGTTGTCGGCGAAGTTCATGTCAGGAATCGCGCCTGCCTTGAGGTACGACGTGAGGACCGTGCCTGGCACGACCGCGGGCAGCCAGCCGGAGTCGTCATATCCCGCCTGCGAAAGCTCCGCGCCTGAAGCGGACACCTCGCGGGCCGGAGCAAGGCGCCATCCTGTCTCTGCAGGCTTGAGCGCGTTCTCGCCCGTCACCGTGATTTCATCCACAGCGAACACCGCGTTCCTGGCCTTAACGCAGACGAGCCGCACATAGCGAACGTCGCCGCCCTTTGTGCCTTTCGTCCAAGTGCTGCCGTTGGACGAAAGCTCGATCCACCATTCCGCCGCTTCGCCGCCCTTCGTCCAGTCGACTTTCACAGATTCGACGCGGCTCGGCGCGCCAAGGTCGATCTTGAGCCACTCGTCGCGTCCGGTCTTGCTCACCCAGCGGCTCGCGAAGCCTTCCGCACCGCCGCTGCGCACAAGCGACTTGCCATCCGCGTCGAGAACGTCGAACTCCGCGATCTGCGTGCAGGGCGTTGTGCGGTCCTGCGCAACGCCCCCTCCGTTCGAATCGATCGCGAAGCGATAGAAGCGATAGTCGCCGGGCCGGTCGATCTTCCACGTCTTCCGCTCGTGGCGGCGATGGAATTTGGGATCGTCCATGCTGGCGAGCTCGACGTAGTCCTTTCCATCTACGGATCCAAGGACGCGCCACACCTTCGGGTCGCGGCGGCTTTCGTCGTTGGCCGTCGTCACCGAGTAGCTAGTGGCCTTCGCAGGCGAGGGGAGGACGACTTCTATCCAGCAGGATGGCGCGAACACGACCCACTTCGTGTCCGCGCGCCCGTCCGTGGCGCACTTCGCCCGCTCGTTGTCCGGACTTTTCCCAGGCAGCTCCACGTGCGTCTCCGTGAGCTGCAGCGGTTCTGGCGACTTCACCCCGTCCGTCACCAGGTGGCCGACGTGCGTGAAGTCGGCCGCGCTTGACTGATAGACCGCGCGACGGTAGGCGATGTTGGAATCAGGCAAAGCATCAAACGCCAACGCCGCAACGGCCAGCGTTGAAAGAACAACTTTTCTCATGGAATATCCTCTGCTTTGAAGGCACTACTTGAAGATCAGCACAAGAGCTTTTGGCGGCGGCAAAAGAAGCAGCTTGTCGTCGCGCACCTTGACCTGCCAGCGCTTGGGCGTGCCTTCAAAGGACGGAGGCTGGCCTGTGATCTGATCTGCGGAATCCGCAATGACATAATAGCGCTTGGACTTGTCAAGCAGGGAGGCATCGCCGGTAAACACGATGCGAGCGCCCGAGAGGTCGAGTTTGTCCGCCGTCAGCGAAGTGCCCGCAACGACGTCGGCGAAGTCCAGAGTCCAGTCACCCGAAACGGAGAGCTTCCCGTTCATCACAGTGCCCTGTGCGGAGTAGAGCCCGCCGGAAACGGCGAGAGTGCCGCCGTCAAGGTCGATCTTCGCGTCATTGGAAATGGCGAGCGAGACGCTTGAGGGAATTGCCTGGGCGTTAGGCAGCCTCGAGCCCGTCGTAAGAAGCGGCAACTCGCCTCCATGGGCAGTTGCGGTCAGCGGAACATAGTTCGATGGCTCCTCCGCATCACGTCCCTGGAAGTCGACGCCAATGCCGATGTTGACATTGAGCCAGCCTTGTCCGGACGGCCCCGATCCGCCAGAGCCCTGGTGGAGGCCGATGCGAATCGAATGCGGACCAGGCGCAAGCGTTACGTTCGCCTTTGTCGGCTCACTCCAGACGCCGTTGTCCAGCACCGCGACGCCGTCGATCGTGAGATAGACGTTGTCGTCGAAGTTCTCCACGAACGTCCAGATCACGTCGTTTTCGCCGTGGTTCCAGATGTAGCCTTCGAACACATAGTCGATATCCCTGTTCGTGTGTCCATCCAGCTCATCAGTATCGCCGTACTTGTCGTTGGCGTAGTTAAGGTTGGGATAGATTCCAGTCCTTGGGCAGGCAGCACTCCTGTACGTTCCGTTGGCGACGAAACCGCCTGCAAGACCGATTGCTGAATTCGCGATCTTGAGCGTGCCGCCGTTAACATGTACAACCGCCTCCGGCGCAAAGTCCTGCACGATCATATCGTCCTCGGTAAGAGTGAAGAGCGAACCGTCGCCAGGATCCTCGAGCGCCACGAAATTCTCGTAGACGCCTTCGTCGCGTCCCTGGAAGTCTATACCGATCGTCCAGCCGCCATCGGGATGCTGCCACCACTGGAACCAGTCGGCGGTCACGCACGGGCCGGACGTTCCGCCGCCCTGATACACGACGAGGTGGAAACGGTGCGGACCCGGCGTGAGCGTCACAGAGCCATACGTCGGTCTTGTCCAGGCATTTGCCTCGCAGTCGTTCAGCACGACCACATCGTCGATCGTCAGATAGACGAAGTCGTCGAAGTGCTCTGCGAACGTCCATGTAACAGTTTCGCCCGTGCGGTTCCAGATGTAGCCGTCGTACGCGCAATTGATGTTGTGGTTGAGGTATTCCATGTCCTCGAATATTCGATAGTTGTCGGGGATGCCTGTCTGGGCATACTCGAGGTTCGTGACGACGAGCAGGTAGTCGTCTGCAGTCGCCGTGAACGCCGTGTCAAGGTCTCCGTTCTTGAACGCCGCATAGAGTCCGGGCTGGCGAGCGGACTGGTTCTCGCCTGTCAACGTCAGCTGCGCGTTCAGTGTCGAGACGTCGTCAGCTTCTCCCTCCACAACCAGCTCCGTGGCCGCAAAGGACGGCGCGCTGAATGTACCGCCGGCAAGCGTGAGCGGACCGGGCTGTATCGAGGCTCCGGCGGGGATCGACAGCTCGCCGCCGCGCACCTCCGCGCCAGCGACCGCGTTGTCTCCCTCAAGCGTGAGGGTGCCCTCGCCCTTCTTGACGATCGGACCGGACGAGCTTTCGCCCATTGTGATCGCCGTGGCGGCGATCTCGTAGAACTGCGTGTTGTTGTCGATCTTGAGTCCGCCGCCGATCAGTTTGACGGTCGGCTTCTCCGTGTAGCCCCAGCCCGGGCTCGTCACGATGATTCCCTTTACCTTGCGCGTCGCGGTGTCGAAATCCACCACCGCCGTCGCGCCGGCACCATCGCCTTCGATCACCACCATTGGAGGCCCCATCAGCTCGGAGCCCTTCCAGGCGAGCCTCGCGGCGTCGGCCTGGGTCCAGCGTATCGCCTTAACACCAAGCCCCGAAGGCGCGCGGAGCGTCTGCCCGAGCGACACGGAGTTGCCGGCGGTGTCGATCTGAGCGCCCTTTTCGTACACATACACGCCGTCGAGCTTGTTTTCGGCGGCGTCGCCGAAGAGCTTGGCGCCTGTCTGCTTCGCCTTGAACGTTCCGCCGTTGAACGTCGCGTACGCCTTGGCGTTCTCCTTGTTGCCCTTGTAGAGAGAATTTGCCGCGAACTCGCCGCCAATGAGATTGACCTGGCCGGTGAAGCTGGCGCGGTCCGCCATGCGCACGCCCGCGCCGATGTTGGCCGAGCCGCCGCGCATCTCATAAACGGCAGTGCCATTCTTGCCGTCCCAGTCGTTGGCCTCGCCCATGTCGAATCCGCCAACCGTCTCGAACGTTCCGCCGCTCTGGTCTATCGCGCCGTGTCCGCCTCGGCTCATCACGAGCGCGCCGTAGAGCGCATTGGTGACGAGCACGGAGCCCTCGTCTCGGATGGCGAGCGTTGCATAGCCGTTGGGATGCTTTGCTAGCTGCGAATAGCCCATGAACGCCGTGGAACCTGTGCCAGCGACCTCCCAGTAGCCCCATGTGTACTGTGCATTAGCGAGCACCGTGTCGCTGGAATGCCCGCCCCAGTTGACGATCTCGCCGCCGCTCTGCAGCACCGCGCTCTGGCTGAACTGGTTGTTGCACATGAAGAGCTTGTTCGAGACGATGCCACCGTCCCGCACCTCGAGAATGCCGCCGCCTACATCAGTGCTGCCAATGCTGAGGGCGGGAGATCCGTTCTGGGCCGGAGCCATGTACGACTGGATCAGCGCGCCCTTGCCTACGAGTACGGAAGGAATGTTGCCGTCGCTGCGCACATTGCCGATGTTGAGGTTGTTGTTTCCGAAGTCGATCTTGGAATCGTAGATCTCCACGCGTCCGCTCTTGATGACCTGCAGTCCGCTCATCGTGTTCTCCGAATTGTTGGAGATGACGAGCGTGCCCTGGTCCGCGTAGATTCCGCCGCCAGCCGTATATGCCATCTTGTCTATGAATGTGCCTTCTCCGGTCTTGCCGATGCCGATGGCCTTCACAACGTCGCCTTCGCCAGATTCGGCGTCGATGCCGTTCGTGTCGATCGTGATGGAGCCCTTCCCGTCATCAGGGGCCGTGGCGTTGGCAAGAAGGTCGGCCACCTCGGCCTCTGTCCATCCGCCTTCGCCAAGCTTCACGCCGAGCTTGCCCGTTCCGGACACTGTGACGGTGCCAGGCTGATTGTAGCCAGGCAGCGCTGCTGCGGTCTCGAAGAGAATCGTTCCCTTGTTCGCCTCGGTGCCGCCCGTGTAGTCGTTCTCCGCGTTCGAGATGCGCACGATTCCGGAATCGTCGCCGTCTGCGCTCATGAGCCTGCCGGTGCCTGTGATCTTCGCAGGCAACACGGATGTGACGCCATTGCCGGCTCCGACCTTAAGCGTGCCGACGTCGAGATTGATCTGCCCCGCAACGAGGTTCTGCGTGGTGCTGCCGGCGCGGTAGAGGAAGCGTCCGCCCGTCGCGCCGACGTAGAACGGCCACGTGATCGCGCCGTTGAGATTGTAGAACGAGAATGTCGAGCCGTTGAAAAGCTCGAAGGAGCCGTTGCCGTTTAGCGTTGTGGCCACCTCCACGCCAAGCGTACCTTCCTCCACGCGCATCTTGGCGCTGTCACCGCCGGCATATACGGGCACGGAAGTCAGCAGAAACTCGCTGCCACCCTTTTTCGTGAGGACGTGTCCGTTCATGTTGAAATACGCCCCGCTGACTGTGTTGCGGAAGTCAAAGCGCCCAAGCGCGTTCACCGTCGCGTCGCCCGTCATCTCGCCGCAGACGAGCGCGTTGTACTGGCTCGTCGTGGAGGTATTGGCGAGCGCGCCTTTTCCGTTGTCGCCGGTACCCTCGAAGACAATCTTCGTCGCGCGCAGCCCAACTGCGTTTCCACCGGCGCCGGGCATGCCGACGTCGAGCGTCGCGCCCGAATCTACCTTGATCGTCGCCACGCCGTCGCCGAAGCTCTTGTAGGCGTCCGTGCGGCCGATGAGAAGCGTTCCCTCCTTGACCTCGAACGTTCCCGCGAAGTTGGGGTTCTCGTTCGCCACCGTGAGCGTGCCCGCGCCGCTCTTCGCGAAGGCGCCCGCGCCGGAGAGCGTCTGCGCGAGTGTGGCGTCGGCGTCGTTCGGCATCTCAACCGTGCCGGCGCCGATCGATATGGCCTTCATGTCCGTTCCGCCCGCCAGCTTCGCCACGCCTTCGCCGAACTTGACGATCTGATTGCTGTCGGCGGACTTCGCCGCGACCGAGTTTACGGTCAAAGCGGCGCCGACGTCCTTCACGTCCAGCGTCAGCGTGCCGTTGAGCGGCGAAACCACACCCTGCCCGACCGTGTCGCCAACCGTCATGTCGCCCGCGCCGGAGTTGACGCCGAGCGTACCGACCTTGAACGTCTCGCCGGAGGCGATGGCGAGCGTATGCGCGGAGGCGAGCCCGTTCACGTACATCGCGGCTTCGGTGGTCGGCGCGCCGAGCGCGTTGAGGACGCCTTCGGCAGCCGTTGCCACGCGGTAGTTGGCCGTCGCGTCGCTCGCCACCGTCTCGCCCTTCGTCGCGAGGTCGGTCCATGTGACGGCGGACGCGTCGCCGAGCTTCGCCTGGCATGTCACCACGCCTACGCCGTTCGACGCCACCACGCGCCAGTACTTCTCAACCGTCGGATTGTACGCGCTTGGAATCGTGTAGGACGTTATCCCGGGCTTCATGACCTCCACTTCAGTCCACGGCCCCTCGGCGGAGTCGGCGGAATAGACGTAGTAGCGGAGAACGTCGTAGGGATTCGTCCAGGACATCTTCACGTCCGACCCGTCTGCGACGATCGCAGGATCGGTCCACCGCGGCGCTGCGGCCCCCCACACGGAGAAGCCGCCGTATGTCGCGTTGTCGTTGACGCCTTCGAACGACATTTCGAGGAAACCTTCCGCATCGGCCGTCACGAAGCCTTCCGACACGTAGGGCGTGCGTACGTTGTGGCATGGACAGAGCGGATCATCGCCAAGGTCCTTGTTCGGGCCAATGTAGGAGCCGTTGACTTTGACGTAGAACCTGCGGTTGTTGTTGTCCTGCGTCTGCCAAGTCTCGGCAATGTAGTGCTGAAAGATATAATCCCTGCCAGGCTCGAATCCGCCCACCTTCACCTTGGTGTTGTTTCCGTAGCACTCAGTGCCCCACACCTCGTCCGGGACGAAGCCGTAGTGGAAGTCTGCTGGCTTGTTGGGAAACTCGATCAGAATGCCGTTGATGGTCTGGTTCAGCCGATGCGAGTGGCCGCTCTGATTCGACCGAAACTCCCAGTCAGAGCGAAAGATACCGGCATCGTCGTTTGCGTTGGCACCCGATATGAACGCATCCACCATCCCGTACCCACGCTCCGTAGGCAGCTGTGGGTACACTGGCGGATCATAGGCAAACGCCGCTCCGCCAAGCGCACACAGCGACAAAAGAAGATTCCGATAACGCAGAGGACAGCTTCCCCACGTTCTCAACATCGTGATTTTTTTCATATTGCTCCTTGCCTAGAAGGTTTGCCTAAACTCCAATAAATATTTTACCCTTTTTCCATCTGCGCAATCGTGAATCCCACGCAAAAATCATCGTGAAAAAGACGCGAGCTAGTTGCGCATTCGCTCATAGGTTTCGAGTTTCTGGTTTCTGGTTTCTGGTTTCTGGTTTTTGGTTTTAACAACTCACCAACTCCTCCACTCGTTCAGTTGGTCACCGTCCCATCATATAGAAGGGTCTGACCTTTTTATCACGACGAGTTTCGTTTTCATTTCAGCTTTCCGTTCCCGCTTTAGGGGTGATCTTGAGAGTCCATGAGACGGGCTTCGACGGATCGAAGCGGCCTCTCCAGTTCAGTGGCCGCCGCACGTCGTTCGTATATACTTCGCCATTGAACAATAAGTGCCAATCAGAAGCCCAATACTGTTGCGGGGCATTTGTCCATGCCCGGTCAATCATGAGATCGTCTTTGGCGGAGGCGTCATACGCCTCCATAGCCGCAGCCGCGTCCAGCATATAGTATCATCTGACACACTGACCCACTTCAGGCACTGTCCCCATGCGTTTCTTCACGCGCACCTTTGCGTCCTCCGCGACTCTGCGGCTCTGCGTTAAAAACAGCCTCCTCGGGGACAGTCCACGCGCGTTGATTGGGCCGATACGGAGGATCTTCGTCTTCTGCGTGCTCGGGCACGTCGCCGTCCCCGTCGGGGATGCGCAGCCATTCCTTGCCGGAGAGGCCGCCGTGCAGGCCGTTCTCGTCGGAGCCGTCGTATGACAAAAGTAAAGCGTACCTCCTCAACATCATGGATCGCGATCGCCTACATTTCCCATCTCGCCAGGATTCGGGCAGAGATTCGTCTTACGGTTCCATTCGAGATTTCGGTCCAGCGACTTGGGATTGAGGTAGTAGAAAAAGCCAACGGATGCGACTTGAGAAGGCAGCAAGGTGAAATTCTGGTCAAAGGAAATATCCCTGTATATTTTGCCATAGAAGGCTTTGACTACCCGACCATTTTCGTCTCGCTGCGTGCGTATCCTGAAGCAGAAGCACTTACGCTTGTCATAGCTTGTCGTATTGTCTCTGGTCACGAAAGGACCCTTGTCGTGATAGTCAGTCTGTTTCCAGCATTCATACGTAGGCGCATATCCAGTTTCCGGCGCGATGCGAATCTTAAGCCTTTGACCTGGCGATGGGTGAAGCTCCGTCAGTCCATTGCCATCGCCAGGGAACCTGACCGTCATCACATCCCTGTCCGCGACATACTTTCTATTCTCCAGCTTATTAGTATCCCTGTTGAGCATCTGTTTCTCGACCTCGTAAAGTCTCTTGGTCGGATGGCGAATGAACTCGACGTCTGCAACCTTGCCTTTCCCCACAGGCGGCAACCAGTCGCCCTCCATTAGATCGTATCGAATCGCATCGGCACCGACAGGGAAAACTCCTCTCCCGCCAGACAAAAAGGCATTCTTGACGAATAGCGGAATGGGATGCTCGACGCGCTGAAGGCGTATCGTCACCACAACATTGTCCGGCTGCCAGATGCCAAGGATATTCTTGCGGCGGAAAGTGAAACCTTCTCCGAAGTACGGGCAATAATACCCCGACGGTGCTTCTTCAACTGCCGCACCTGCTTCTCCATTGTTTGTTCTTCCTCGCACTGTACAACGTCCGTCAGCATCTGTTCTGACAAAATCCTCATTAGGCGGCGGAGCTCCCTTGACCGCCAACCATCCATGATAGTTCTCAAATCCGCCACGGACAAGAACATCCTTCACAGGCAGTCCTGTTGATTCGTCCAATACCAACACGCCCAGTTTAGCCACATCTAGAAATGCATGCGCCGTAGTAACAGCAACACATAAGGGCAATAGGGCTATTGCTTTGACGTTCATCTTTGCCGCTCCTTTCTACTTGCAATTATTTATTTGCTCCGTTTACGAACTTGTCAAACAACTTGTACACAAAATAATATGCAACTTGCTTGAAGTCCGAGTGTTCCCAAATGGGCTGTTTCCGCTTATCCTTCTTTGGCCACTTGTCCACGTTCGACATACAACCACCACTACTGACAGCAACATCCATCTGGATATTGGTTATTGAAATTCTTGTGTCAAACGCATTCGCCCCGGCGGCGCGGCTTGTGGCCGGGATGGCATCTGAAAGGAACCGCGCGCGCAACCATTCCCTGCCAGAGAGGCCGCCGTGTTGGCCGTTCTCGTCGGAGCCGTCGTACGGATCGAGCGAATGCATCTCTTCGTCGTGTATCCCGAACGGGGTGAAGAGCGGATGTGGGAGACAACTTGTCAATTGACTCTCCCACCAGGTCATGGCCTGCAGTTGTTCTGATATTCATATCCCATGCGCATTTTCTCCGGGTTCAGATTCGTCTTGCGGTCCCATTCAAGATTTCGATCAAGCGGCGTGAGGTTGAGATAATAAAGCATACAGACATTTGAAACGCCCCATGAGAAGTAGATATCACCGTATATCTTGCCATAGTAGGCCTCAACAATCTTTCCGCTCGCGTCATGCCGTGTGCGAATGCGGAAACAGAAACACCTGTTTTCATCATAGCTTTTTGTAACCTTCCTCGTCACGAAGGAACCATCGACAAAATCAGTTTGGTGCCAGCTTTCATACGTCGAAGAATATCCAGTTCCCGGCGCGGTTCGGATTCTAAGCCCAAGGTCTGGCGGAGGATGGAGTTCCATCAAGCCATTGTCTTTTCCAAGAAAGTTAACCATCATGGAATCCCTATATGCCTCATACTTTTTCTTCTCTCCAAACTTTTGGATCTCAATTTCATAGAGCGTCTTACGAGGATGGCGTGTAAATTCCACATCGGCCACCTTGCCACTCCCCACCGGCGGCAACCAGTCCCCCATTACAAGGTCATATCGTACAGTATCTTCACCATTGGGAAATATATCTCTTGACCCCGACACCGGCGACGCATTGCTGACATACTTCACAAACAGCGGAATGGGATGCTCGACGCGTTGAAGACGAATCGTCACCACAAGATTGTCCGGTTGCCATATGCCAAAGAGATTCTTGTGGCGGAAGTTATGTCCGGCACCCTGCATCTCCCAATAATAACCAGGCAATTCAGAGTCTATAGAACAAAAAACTTTGCCGATATTAGTCCGTCCCCAAACCCTGCAACGTCCATTCGCATCAGTAACCACCTCGTCAATATCCGGTTCTGGTGGTCCCTTAACGCGCAGCCAGCCATTGTCCTTGTGAAATATTCCTGTGACCTTGACATTTGGAATTGGCCTACCTGTCGTGTCGTCCACTACAAGTACACCAAGTTTCGCAATGTCGGAATACGCCGACATTCCAACTGCCAATACAGTGGCAATGGCCATATGCTTGATCGTTCTCAGTTTCATCGTCGTCGCTCCTTACTCGTCTCCATGGATAAACTTGTCAAACAACCTGTGGACAAAGAAATATGCAAGGTTCTTGAAATCCGAATGATACCACTTGTACACGGTAACATTGTCATTCTCATCCTTGCGATCTTTTGGCCACTTGTCCATGTTCGACATGCAGCCATTTCTACCACCAGAGTCCATTTGAATGTTGCCCGCTAATATGCCATCGTCAAATCCACTCGCCCCGGCGGCACGGCTTGTGGCCGGTATCGCATCCGAAAGAAAGCGCGCGCGCAGCCAGTCCTTGCCGGAGAGGCCGCCGTGTAGACCGTTCTCGTCGGAGCCGTCGTATGGATCAAGTGAATGCATCTTGTCGTCATGTATTCTGAACGGGGTGAAGAGCGGATGCTCAATGACATTGGTAGTAGACAAATTCTGTACGTTGACCGTAAACTTGCCATTGTTATACCAATAATTGTGATTATGGTAAAACATATTTACTCCCCATCCCCCCTCTATCTCCGCATCAGTGAAGAACCATCGGTTGATAAATTGCCAATCAACAGTGCCTTTCTTTATCTCCTGCCTCACCCATGCGGACTGTGACAAGATATCAAACCAATGATTAGTTTCATAGTTACCCACTACATCCTCAGTCGTGGAATAACAGTTGACTGCGTTGGTAATGCCGGAAAAGCGCCCTCTCCAGTTCAGCGTCCGCCGTACGTCGTTCGTATATGTTGCCCCGTTGAACAATGAGTGCCAGTCAGACGCCCAATATTGTTGCGGAACATTTGTCCACGCCTTGTCGACCATCAACTCGTCCCACGCCAGTTCATCATACGCCTCCATTGCCGCCGCCGCATCCAGCATAAAATATCTGTCGCACATAAGGCCATGGTCCTTGATCGCCGAAGAGACAAGTATGTTTCCAAGCGAATGGGCTATAACCACGTTCGTCACGGCGTGATCCCGAGGTTTGAAAACATTCTCGTTGAGATTGGTGGCAAGGGATTGCGCCGTTTCAAAGGCGTGCAAAGCGCTTTTATAGTAGTTCAGAGTGCCGGTGCCGTAAAACGGATAATATATCTGGCCCGGATCACCATACCATTCAACTGCCGTGAACGCAGACTTGAGTCCCGACTGCCAGAGTCGCTTAAAAGTCTCTGCAGCAGATGCCCGAGCCTCTGTGGTGTTGACATTGAATCCATGGACGAATACAATGTGCCCGTCAGTTCCACATTCGGCGTCGGGCCAGTTCACCGGGTCATCGTAACGAGGATCAATGCCACGACGGAACAGAGGCGCGCCACCAGGGATATCGTTCCTGAGGTTAAGCCAACGAAACATACTCTCTACTGGCGACACCTTAATCAGTCCACGTCCAACAGCGACCCTCCGTCTCTTGCCTGCGATCTTGACGCTTCCTTCTACGACAATGCCGGAACCGGAATCTCTACCTTCAATCAGAAATATGCCCTTATCCGATTCAGTCATAAAAATGTCAGAAAACTCCGCTGAAAGAGTGCAACCATACAAAAGATTAGATGACACCGCCGTCTGGACGATGCCATTCAGCCCCCAACCGAATCTTCTGCCAAGATCTTCACGCTGGAATCTGCCGGCCTCGTCACGGGTAAGCGATGTCCACACCGCTCTAAGGCAGAAGGAGTTGAGTTCCCATTTTATTTCACCAGCCTTTTTGAATTTTATAAACATCCGTGCGTTTTCAGGTATTACCTCAGATATGTCCAACCACACTGGCGTAAAATCCACAAGATCACGTCGCCCGTCAACATGGTTATTTGCACAGTCTTGGTATGAAAGTACCCCGTACATATCATGTGCCGGACAGTCGCTGGTGTAACCCATGCCGCTGCATACATCGCCAGAATCGCGATCGTCGTTGATCCAGAAACGGAACACGGTATGTCCGTCGCGAGCCTTGGCCGCGTCGGCAGCGTCAATTTTCCCGTCTCGATTATAGTCAAACACAAGGTGCGGCTCGCCTAGAACATACAGGGAAGCTGATTCCGCCAAAGGCGCGTCTCTGCCGCTCGACACGCTGTTGCCCCGCATCTCTCCTAGCACCGTAACAACTCCTGAAACCTTGCCCGTGCAGGAGATCGCGATGTCCAAGGGAGCGTTAGTCCATCCCTGCGGGAGGACTGGGGCATTGCCAGTCTCCAGGTCCACGATGTTTTCAAGCCCCGTAGCGGTGATACTGACGCGGGCCGAGAGCGAGTCCGTGGCCCGGATGCGCAGAACTGCGGGATTCGAAGCGTCAGCAGCCTCTCCCGTGCCCGTGACTGACTCCGCGAACCCGTCGAACGTTATGCTGAGCCTCGGCATGGTAAAGACGGTCGGACCCCCACCCTCTCCACCGCCACCCGGTCCGTATGGGTAGTCCTCGTCCTCTCCATATCCCTCTGGCACGTCGCCGTCTTCGTCGAGCACGCGTATCCAGGCCACCTTCCCGGCGCCTGTGAACGCGCCGTTGTCGTCGCCGTGATTTCCGAACAGGTCCTGCGGGTCCTCCACCACTATGCCTTCAGTGCCGTCCTCCAGCTCAAGCTCGTAGTCGCCGTCGAGATTTGGATAGTCCTCGTACTCCGGATCCGTTCCCGCATGGTACAGGCGTATCGTGTAGATGCATCCCCTCTTCAACGTCATAGGCTGCGTCTCGCACTGGCCGTAATGGGCGTTAATCCGCCTGAAGCCACGCCCCCCGCCGGAGACGCACTCCACCTCAAGCCGATACTTCTCCGAGTGGCTGCCGCTGGGATCCCCGAAGCGGAACTGCACGGACACTAGACCATCCGCCTTGCCCACGTCGGCAGGATCGAGGAGATCGCTGACGCTGTACTCGCCGTCCAGACGCGCCACCACGCCCGCCTCCATGCCGTCTGGCGTTCCGTCGTCGTCCGTGTCGGCGTTCAGCGGATTCGAGCCCCACATGCACTCCTGGAGGTTGTTCAGTCCGTCCTGGTCCCAGTCGGCGAGCGGGTCGTCGTCAGTCCGCGACGTCTGGGAGTTGTGCGTCGTCGGGTCGAAGCCGTGCGTCAGCTCCCATCCGTCGTCCATGCCGTCGCCGTCCGTGTCGGGCTGCAGGGGGTCTGTCCCCACAGCCAGCTCCTCGCCGTCCAGAAGGCCGTCGCCGTCGGTGTCGGCCATCGTGGGATCGGTGCCTATGCCGGGCAGGTGGCGTATGCTCCTCAAATACGGCAGGGGGGAATACGACTGGAAGCAGTGGCTGTACTTCACGCCGTTGAGGGCGTTCTGCACGCCTATGCTCACGTCCGGCCCCACGACGCATGGCGTGTCCAGCGCATAGAACATGTCGGAGCAGCGGAACACGCCGTTGGTGAACGTGAACGTCGCCTGGAACGACACCGTGTTCGTGCCGCCCGCCGGCATGCCGTCGTAGCGCACGGCGTACTCAACCCTGCCGTCCGTCGTCGGCCCGCCGCGGCGGAATGCCGTGATCGTCGGCTGCACTGCGTCGGGATTCCACGCCGTCCAGAACGGGGCCAGCGTCAGGGCCGCGGGCGTCACGAACTCCCCGGCCATGTTCTCGGGATCCGTCTCCCGCGGCTCCCACCATCCCCATCCCCAGCCGTCGTTGCCGACAGTCACAAGCATCAGAAGCCCGTTCCACCGGCACACGATGTAGTTCACACAGTCCATCAAGTCGCCGCTGAAGGTCAACCAGTCATCGAACATGACATACGAGTGCCCTTCGTCATATGCGTCGTCATGCCAGACGTCGAGCTCCGTCCATCCGTTCGTGACGCTGGCCCATGCGTCCGAGGCGTATATGTACGGCATCCACGTGCATCCGGCCTCCTCGCCGTCGGGAAGGCCGTCGCCGTCCGTGTCGGCGCTGCGGGGATTCGTGCCAAGCGCATGTTCGTGCGCGTTGTCGAGTCCGTCGTTGTCAAAATCGCCTCCTGCGCCGTTTATGCCCGAGGAACTGCTGGGAGATAAATTGTGCGCAATCTCCCAGCCATCTGGAAGTCCGTCGTGGTCGCTGTCGGGGTCTAGCGGGGAGACTCCGCTCGTCGCGCGCTCGTATCCATCGTCGAGGCCGTCGTGGTCCGAGTCGGGGTCGGCGGGGTCTGTCCCCTCGCGCACCTCCGTGGAGTCCATGACTCCGTCGCCGTCGGTGTCCACATTGTCGGGGGCAGAGCCATGGAGGTATTCCTCGTAGTTCAGTAGTCCGTCGCCGTCGTCGTCGTCCGCCCTGTCCCACCAGTCGGCCGGGTCGAGGCCATGCGCCGCCTCCCATGCGTCGGGCAGACCGTCCTGGTCGGTGTCGGCGAGGAACGGGCTCGCCCCCAGCGCCACCTCGTCGCCGTCGGAAAGGCCGTCGCCGTCCGTGTCGGCGTTCCAGGGGTTCGTTCCCTCGTCCAGCTCGTCGCCGTCCGCGAGGCCGTCGCCGTCCGTGTCCGCATCTGCGGGGTCCGTGCCCGTGCCGAGGCGGAATCCGATGGAGAGTCCGCTCCACACCGTCCCCGCCTCGTCGCAGGACCACACGACGGACTGGCACAGGTTAGTCGCCGCCGCGCAGGGCGTCGCCCTGTCGAACACGCCCACGGTGGCACCGCCGCCGGTCATCGCTTCCGACACACCGCGGTAGTTCATGCGTATCGGGAAGTCGTCGCCCGGCAGCACCACTACCTGGAAGTTCGCCGTCGCGATCGGGTTGTCGCCGCAGCTGAGGCCCGGCCTGAAATACTCCACCACAACGCAGCCGTTTGACGCCGTCTCGCCGATGCGTACGCGGGAGCCGACGAGCTCCCTGAGCTCAAGATCGTCCCAGTACGGCGCTATCACCAGATCGCGGCCGCCGCACTCCATGCTGGACGGACCCAGATTCACGCCCGATCCGACTGCAACCGGCGCTCCGTTCGTCGGAATTAGATGCACCTTGCCGTTGACGTCCACGGAGACCCGGTCATACGTCATGCCGCGCAGCGCGAGGTTCTGCGAGAGCGTGACCGTCTCCACGCCTTCGTCCACGTCGCCGCCGGACGGAGCCAGAAAGACAGCGCGCGTGGTCTCGGTCACAACCCAGGCGTTCGTCCCCACGACGCGCACGAACGCGGCCTCGTCCCAGTCCGCGATGCCGTCGCCGTCCGTGTCCGCCGACGCGGGGTCTGTCCCCAGGCGCATCTCCTCTCCGTCGGTGATGCCGTCGCCGTCGGAGTCGTCGACGAGCGGATCCGAGCCTCGCTCCGCCTCCCAGCCGTCGGGCGCGCCGTCTCCGTCTGAATCCGGGTCGAGGGGGTCTGTCCCCAGGTCGCCCTCCTCTCCGTCGTCCAGGCCGTCGCCGTCCGTGTCCGCGTCTAGAGGGTCTGTCCCCGCGTCGACCTCCTCGCCGTCGGAGAGGCCGTCAGAGTCCGTGTCCCACAATGTGGGGTCTGTCCCCAGGCCGGGGACAGTCCCCGTGCCGGCCTCCTCCCCGTCGTCCAGTCCGTCCCCGTCCGTGTCCGCGTCGACGGGGTTCGTGCCGAGCAGAAGTTCCGCCCCGTCCTGTATGCCGTCGCCGTCCGTGTCGCAGTCAAGCGGATCCGCGCCTAGAAGCATCTCGTCAAGGTCGGAGAGTCCGTCGTCGTCCGTGTCGGCGTCAAGGGGGTCGGTGCCGAGCCAAGCCTCCACGCCGTCGTCCAGCCCGTCGTCGTCGCAGTCGGGGTCGAGCGGATCCGTGCAATGCAAGTATTCTTCGTCGTAGTCGAAGAGCCCGTCATGGTCCGTGTCCGGGTCGAGAGGGTTCAGCCCCCATGTGGCCTCATGGCCGTCCGTCAGGCCGTCGCCGTCGGTGTCCGGGTCAATGGGGTCCGTCCCCAATGCCACCTCCGCGCTGTCGGAAAGGCCGTCGCCGTCAGTGTCTGCCTTGCGGGGAGCCGTGCCCAGGGCGTATTCCTCGAGGTTCGTGAGGCCATCGCCGTCCGGGTCTCCGTTCGCGCCAAGGCCGTCGGCGGTCCACAGCGGATCGAGGCCCTGCACGGCCTCCCATCCGTCGGGAAGCCCGTCGCCGTCCGTGTCCGGGTCAAGCGGATCGGTCCCCCGGCCCATGACGTGGCGAAGCGGATGCTGCGAAGGCAGATCGACCGCCTCGCGGAAGCCATAGGAGCGCATAAGCCCAAGCAGGTTGTTCTGCACCCCGATGCTTGCGTTCGTGGCTACGCCGGACGGCGCGTCGGCGGCGTAGAACATGTCCACGCAGATGAACACGTCGTTCGTGAACGTGAACGTCGCCTGGAACGACACGGTGTTCGTGCCGCCCGCCGGCATGCCGTCGTAGCGCACGGCGTACTGCATCACGCCCCCCGTCGCGCGGGAGAACACCGACACGTCGGGCGCGGGATCGTCGACGCCGAGTTCGGTCCAGAACGGGGCGAGCGCGACGGCGGCGTCAGACACCATCTCGACGGAAAGATCGTCCGGACCCTCCAGCGCATCCCCGAAAGGATATCCATAGTTGCCGTCGCTGCTGAAGAGAAGCAGCCCGTTCAGCTGGCAGCATACGTCAAATGCAAGTTCGCCGCCGATGCGCATGTCCTCGACGCCAGGACCAAGCAGCGGAAACCCGTAACACCCCCAGGCGCTGTCGTCCCACAGCTCCACCTCGCTCCAGCCGTTTGTCGCGCCGGCCCACTCGACCGGCACGTCGGCAAGGGAGAAGCCGCCAACCTCCTCTCCGTCGGAGAGTCCGTCGTCGTCCGTGTCGGAGTCGAGCGGATCGGTGCCGCCGACGTACTCGTCCAGATTGGAAACACCGTCGCCGTCGGCGTCCGTGATGGCGTCTGACGGATCCGTCGGGTCGAGGCCTTTCTCGATCTCCCAGCCGTTGGGCATGCCGTCGCCGTCGTAGTCCATCAGGGCGACGGGCGACATCGTGCCCTCCAGATAGAGGGAGACGACCTCGTTCGTCGCGAGGGGCCGGTCGAACACGCGCACCTCGTCGATGACGCCGCTCCAGCCCTTCTGCTGGTAGTAGTCGGCGCTGTACGAGTTACCCACGCAGAGCGCGGACTGGCTGTACACGGAGAACATCGCGTTCGTCTCGACGACGAGCTCGCCGTCAACCCAGAACTCGCCTCGCGATCCGTCGCGCACCACCGCCACATGGTGCCACTCGCCGTCCATGT
>Ga0310695_10000540_pt1 | contig 97906 bp, 84 predicted proteins | sample RumenRJG_04DNA_FD_203882 | JGI IMG/M metagenome (GOLD analysis project Ga0310695, IMG submission 203882) | Bovine rumen microbial communities from Lethbridge, Alberta, Canada - RJG_04 (v2) (version 2) | ecosystem: Host-associated > Mammals > Digestive system > Stomach > Rumen | place: Canada...
TCAGCCATGCCATACACACGGCTCTGCGTGGCACCTGTCTGCAACTCCTTATGCATCTGCGAGAACGATGCGGTGATGAAAGCGGCATCTGCCCACGGCATATTCGTAAAGCCTGCCTCAAATTGTGCGAGGAAGGAGGTGTAGCCGTCGTGGAAACGCTTACGCTCTGTTGGAAGGTACTTGCGCGACTGCTCGTCCCATACCTCCACCTCCTTCATCGTGTAGTTGTTCTTTGAGTGGTTGTAGGCTATCACAGGGCGCAGAATCAGTTTTGTCTTGGGAAGAACATACTGCCCATTGACATTCAGCTGATGTGTGCCAAAAGCTCCGATGCTATACGAGGCGTCGAGATAGGGTGGGGGCGTGGAGGTGTTGGGCGATGAGGCTTTTGTGACAATATTCACGGCACCGCCGAGGGCATCGATACCGAACGATGACGGTACCACGCCTTTATAAATCTCAATGCGCTGGATAAGGTTTATGGGGATATCGGAAAACTTCATGCCTGCGCCCTTTGTCTCAAGAGGCACACCGTCGATGAAGTATCTGATGGAATTGCCCGAGAGACCATTCACGCTAAGGTCGAAATCCGAACCCATACCGCCCTGAGTGCGTACCTTCACCCCGGCAGTACGGTTTATGATGTCGGTGATGTCGTTGATAGAGTTAACCTTATCGCCTATGTTGACGGCATTGACGCTGAAAGCCCCTTCACGAAGCCTTTGAGTGCGGTCTTTTCCCACTACACTCACATCGCTGAGTTCTTTCTCCTTATATATGGCATCTTGCTTCACCTTCTTCTTTTCGGTCACGACAGAATCTGGCTGCAGAGTGGCTCCGCAGCATAGCAATGGTATGAATAATGAGAAAAGTGAAACTAATCTGATATGGTACATAACTCGGCGCTTAGTGTAATTCCTGTTCAAAGGGTCGAAAGTCTAAGGTCGAAGGTCAAAAGTCAAGGGGCAAAAGTCGAAGGTCAAAGGGCAAAAGTCATAAATCAGAGGTCATAAGCCTTAGACCTTTGAGAATACACTTTTATGGCCACTTGGCCGAGGCTTTCGTCCTAACCCTGGGGCGAGCAGACCTCAACAAGACTTCCACGGCAGGTATTCTGACTCTCCCCAGACGAAGGAGCCTTCCCGCCAATTCGACAGTGGCATAATTCCTTGTCCTTTAGCTTCCGAAGAAGACATGAGGATTACAGCTGCAGGCACAGTCCCGAACTTTCATCGGAGTTCCCTTGTATCATGTTTCGGCACTCGTTAACGCTATGCGTTGTGATGTCGAAACCGATTACCGTCAAGTGATTGCAAAGTTAGTTATTTTTTTCAAATATCAGCACAGATTATATGATTATTTTCAAAAAATACCGTCAATAGGTGATAATTGACAAATCACGTAAAACCGTAAAAAAACATATTATTGCATCTTTTTTCTTGATGTTTCCCATAAAAAGATGGTGTTTATGCTTTTGAATTAGATTATTTTTCATATCTTTGCAAGCAGCATTATATTAATCAAAGCATGTAATCAATGAGAAGAATACTTATTACCATATTATTAATGTTCCCATTACTGTTGTCTGCCCAAATATTAATGGGTAAGGCAGTTGGCATAGCAGACGGTGATACCTTCACTTTGCTTGTCAATGGTCATGAACAGGTGAAGATTCGTATTGACGGCATCGATGCTCCGGAAAAGAAACAAGACTTCGGGAATCGTGCCAAAGAATACCTGTCTGGTATGATCTGGGGAAAGGAACTCACTGTCAAAGTCACGAAAAAAGACAAATGGAAGCGTTCAATCGGCAAGGTCTCAACTCCTGAAATTCAAGATGTGGGTATTGAGATGATCAAGGCTGGTTTAGCATGGCAATATCGTGACTATAACAAAGATGAGTCTTATGCTGAGGCTGAAAGACTGGCACATGAAAGCAAGAAAGGGCTTTGGATATATAAGAATCCTATAAGACCTCAAGACTTCAGAAAAGAGCATAGGAATAGGAAAAAGTAAGGCATTAAACAGAGTATGAATAGATAATTCCAATTAGATATGGATATTGAACAAGTACGAGATTTCACTTTGTCTCTTTTGGGTGTAACGGAAGACCAGCCTTTTGGTGATGACGTCATAACCTATCGAATAGAAGGTAAGATATTCCTTTGTCTCAGTCTTGGTGGAGGTCAGCATGATATGAGAAATTCAGAACCTCGTTTAGCCTTGAAACTGACACCTGAAAGGAATGAAGAACTCCGGGAACAATACTCATCTGTTACCCCTGCGTGGCATTGGAACAAGAAGCATTGGAGCGATGTGTATTACGAGCAATTAGAAGATGATCTCGTTAAAACAATAATCAAAGAGTCATACGACCTCGTTGTTTCCAAGTTACCCAAGTCAATCAGATTAAACTATATGTAAATGAAGATATTAGGCAATATAATTTGGTGGATTTTTGGCGGTTTTGAAGCTGCCATAGGTTATTTCACAGGCAGTTTGGCATTGGCAATTACCATAATCGGCATACCTGTTGCGTTACAGACATTCAAGATAGGCCTTTTATGCCTATGGCCATTTGGCTCTAAGGTCAGAGATACAAAGAGCCCTACAGGTTGCATACGCATACCTCTGAATATCCTCTGGTTGATATTCGGCGGTTTGTGGGCGTGGATAATGCACGTATTCTTCGGATTGCTGCTCTGCATTACGGTGATAGGAATACCGTGGGGCAAACAACACTTCAAGATGGCAGGACTATCACTCGCACCATTCGGCAAGGAAGTTGAATTAGGAATATAATCTATTGTTGTCCGGTAAACGCAGAGACGCAAAGCCGCAGAGTTTTTCTTTTTTTTTCGAACACAGATCAATCAGTCATTAATCTGTCAACCTGTCAAACGGTCAAGGGGGGGGATTCTTGTAGAAGCGCTCCCGATTTTTCCTTATAAAAAATAAATATATTAATATATTTATTTTTTATATAGTATTTAGTGCGCGAAATACCCCCCCTTGACATCTTGACAGATTGACAGGTTGACAGATAAGCGTATTTAGTGAGTAAAATCACAACAAAAGTAAGATTTTTTACATATTAATTACTTGATACACAATGATATAACAAAAGCAAAAATGTGTCAAATCATAGTTTCGCTGTTTTTTTCTTGCGGGATTCATCAAAGTTTTGTACCTTTGCACTGTGAAAGTGAAAAAACGATGAGTGAAGAGTGGAAAACTCCATTCGACAAACGGCGCCAACGTTGAAAGGTAACCACCTTCACCAATCACCTAACACCCAACACCCCAATTCCTATACTACTCCGTAGTAAGTCCGTAGTGACTCCCATTTATGAAAGGGAACTGAAAGGGCTATTTTAAGTCGCTGATAGGTGCGCAACATTTATTTCTCTCTACTGCTCTTATTACTAAATCCTAAAAATCCGCTTACCCCTCAACGGTTATGAAGAGATAATGTCTAAGGACTAAGGCTTTTGACTTTTGACCCTTGACCTTTGACCTTCATATAAAACTCTCCCCTCGGGAGATGGAGGGGGCTTCTATGGCAATACTTAACGGCCTTATTCGTAAAATGAATGGATCTGTAGGTCAGCTCACCTTCAAGCAGGTCAATGGTATGACCATTGTGTCAGAGAAGGTGACCGCAGTAGCTAACCCTCGTACTGACGCACAGATGAGAACACGCACACGTTTCACCAACATCATCGCGATGTACAAGGGCATCCGTCCGCTCCTCAACTACGGTTTTGAGGCAAAGCCGAAGACGCTCTCCGACTACAACATGTTCGTGAAGGTGAACATGCAGCGCACACCTATCTACCTCACCAAGCAGGCGGTTGCTGGTGGTGCTTGTGTGGCAACGGCGTATCAGATTTCACAGGGTTCGCTCCCTGCTATCGTGCTCACAGGCACAGGGCAGAACGTGAAGACCGACATCCGTCTGGGCGGTGAGTCTATCACTTCCAACACAACCGTGGCGCAGTTCTCTGCTGCCGTTGTTCAGAACAACGCTGACTATCGCTATGGCGACCAGATCTCGTTCTTCCTCGTCAAGCAGATGGTGAACGCGGAGACAGGCATTCCTTACTGCCAATTCTCAGCAGCAAAGGTCATCCTCGATGCTGCAAACACCGAAACGCTTGCCGACGTGACAGGCAATTCACACGGCTTCGCTTCTGCCGACGGCGTGCTCGCTCACGTGGGTAACGATGGCGATTGCGCCTATGCTTGGGTTCACACTCGCAAGTCTGACGGCAAGACACTCGTTTCTTCTCAGTCGCTCGTATCAGCCAACACAAAGGAGGCAGAGTACAAGGGCGATGCTGCCTACAACCTCTCAAAGAGCTCTTACGGCTCAAGCATTGAGAGCTTCCTCGTGCCTGACGGCAATGCAACAGGCTCAACCTCCGGCGGTGGTGACAACGGAGGCGGAAATGGTGGCGATGGAAATGACTCGCTTTAATTAACTAAACGCAAAGGCGCTAAGGCGCAAAGAAAAGCTCTGCGTCTCAGCGACTTTGCGTTTGAAATATTTGCTTTCGCCTTCTAAAAAAACAGGGGAAAACCAATAAAAACATATAAAAACAAAAACACATAACAATAAACATAACAACAGAAAAAAATGTTTTACTTTGTTTTACGTGGTTTTAATTGGTTTTTCTAAATGGCGAAAGCAACATCTCTAAACTCTAAACACTAAACTCTAAACTTTAGAATTATGAAAAAGGAAACTTGGAAATTCATTCTTCAGACTATTGCAAGTATTCTGACTGCGATAGCAACAACTCTCGGCGTGGAAAGCTGCATGTAAGTAACTAAACGCAGAGACGCAAAAACGCAGAGAATTTAATCTAAACACGGAAGACACAGAATAAACGAAGACCTTCGTTTCTTTCGTGCATTTCGTGTTCATGTTTATATTAACCACAGATTTTCAGGATTTTAGGGATATTAATCACGAGCGTAAGCGAGCATATCCCTTTGATCTGTGTAATCTGTGTTCGAAAAAAGAAAAACTCTGTGTCTTTGCGTCTTAGCGTTTGAAATATTTGCTTTCGCCTTCTAAAAAAACAGGATAAAACCAATAAAAACATATAAAAACAAAATGTTTTCTTTTGTGTCCTTATGTTTTAATTGGTTTTTCTAAATGGCGAAAGCAACAAATCTCTAAAATTATAAAAACGAGATAAAAATACTTTCCTTGTGTCTCCCTCTTATGGGCTTTGCTTGTGGCAAATCCCATGCTGATGCGAGTTATCCTTTTCTCTGGTAAGCCTTTTTGAGGCTTCCCAAGAAAATGAGCCTCACCCAGCAGGAGCCACTACGGAAAGACAAAATACGGAGACAAAATAGCTCCCTGCGGTCGTAAAAAATACATACCCCTAGAAAGGAAACGGATTGGGCTTTGCGGTCGTAAAAATCCATGCAGCGAAAGGATTTATCTATGTATCGAAAAGGATGTGTGATGCGCCAGCCATTTTTTTCGCCTTCAGGCGATATTTTGAATTATATTTTGTATTCTTGATGTCTTCCGGTAGGCTGGTGTGATTGTTTACTGGGAGCCCTGAAGGCTCACAAGGAAACAAGCGCACATGACTACCAGGGATGGCTGCAAGCCAGACCTATAAGGGAAGACAGAAAGAAGTATTTTTATCTTATTTTCCCTCAAAAATCTCTAAACTCTAAAACTCTCGAAAAGATGAAAAAGGAAACTTGGAAATTCATTCTTCAGACTATTGCAAGCATTCTGACTGCGATAGCAACCACTCTCGGTGTGACCTCGTGTATGGGGTATGGTCTATAAAACATCCTTCCTTTTGGAAAGGCTTGGTTAGGCTTCTACTCTCGGAGTGACCTCGTGTATGGGGTATTAAAAGAATCCCCGCAGCCTTTGCAGGTTGCGGGGAAGTTTATTCGATAGAATCTCTTTCCAACAATAAACCGGGTAGGGAGAGCGTTATTTCATAGATGAAATGGGGGACATCATTCTGACGCGAGCGCAGAGGCAGCTTCCTGCTATATGAACTCTGATTCCACATTTTACCCATATGCACTCTTACAGGATGTCTTACCAAACAGAATAAATATGAAACAAGTTATAAATCTCACGACGTTATTTGTGTTTCTTTGTATATTTTCAAGTTGTAAAGAAAATATAAGGTCACAGCAAAATTCGATACAGTTATCGGCAGAAGATTCTACAACAAACAAAAATGATGTCGCTGTTGGAGATTCTGATAGAATAATTATAAATACTCTAAGTTCCTATTTGGCTTGGAGTAAGAACCATAATGATTATAATATATCTATTTTTGATAGTCTGTGTGTAGATGAAAATGAATTCTGGTTTTTCAAGAAAGATAACACTCTATTGATGGACAAGTTGAATAAATTGTATGTTGCCAAAAAAAACGCTTATTTAGCTCAAAAAGATCGAAAGACGAATATAGACATCGGAGTGTATTCGTACAAAAAAGCGAACTATATAAGTTTGTATGAAACAGTAATAACTTATTCATTTAATAGGGATTTGTATGAATGTTTTCAAACATTTATCAATTATAATGATAAAATCTATTTAGTAAAGATAAAATCAACAGAGCACATCAGAAAAATAGTAAATGAGTATATCAAAAATTATAAAATCAAAATAGACAAGGAGTCTTTTGATATTTCTCAGAGTTTTGATTTTTACATTTTTAATGGCGAATTGCGTCTTGCTCCTCTTTATGAAAAAGACATGATAGAGGATTCTGATGCAGTAGAAGATGATATTCCTGGATTTATCAAAATACAATTGGATGACAATTTGAAATTCCAATTGACAAATATAGATGATATTATAAAGAAATACGAATAGCAGGACTGCCCTCAAGTACACATGGGACTATAATCGAGATATGAACAATGCTATTGACAAGGTAAATCTTTTTTTGGAACAATCAATTCAACGACATTGATAATGTGTTTCAAAGAAGTATAGATTGGGGGACTTTTATGTATAATAATGAGCAAAAGTAGTGAAATGGGATTCATATATGGGCAGTTTATAAACTCTTTTGGGAGTACTATTACATATCTGTTTTGTAGATACGTTCTAAAGAAAAAAGTAAAATATAAAGAAATAAAGCAAGGATGCTTAGGCTTTTTTGTTGGAAATATCGTAATTGCAATTATAATACTTATTATGCTATATTGTTGTAGTTAGTCTCCGCAGAATGATCTTTTCTTGTTATGAATACAAAAAAACAGGGAAATATGATAATAGTTATAGCGGTTACTAAACTCATGTAAGTGCAAACAAATGTATTAAAGTATACATCTGCTTGTAAAGTCGCAATTCAGAGTATTATTCTCCACACCTTAAGCGGTTCCTCGTGACCACTTGGCGGTGTGGGGATTATCTCTTTTTTGATAGAATCTCTTTCCAACAATAAACAGGGTTAGGAGAGCGTTAATTAAATTAATCAATAAAATCAATACAAAAATGAAAAAATATATTGTGATTATACTATGTATTTTGGTTTCCTGCAATAAGCATGAATCAAAGACACCAAATAGTGATTGTCAGAATGACAGTGTTATGAATAATTCTATCATGTTAAAGAATATTGATGGATATACAGGAAAATGGTGCTATGAAATATGGATGAATGACAGTGCATATGAGAACAAATCATTTTTATTAGAATTAAGAAAGATAGGTAAAGATTCTATTGAAGGTTTATTCTCTTCTGTCTGGGCAAATGGTACGAGACTGGATGGTAAGAATGCGGATGAGGACATAGAAACCAATGTGTATGGGCGATTTGTACGTGATTCTTTGTATGTAAATGTAAAAGGAAGCTATGATGAAAGTTCTTCTGCAAAAGCTGTTTTACATATAGAAAATGATTCTTCTATATTATGGAAGACAATTTATAAAGATGGTGAGATGTATATACCAGAAAATGTTATATTGAAAAAACGCAGTGATGATTAGTCCTGATCATAGCGCATTGTTTTTACGAGCATTGTTATAGTATAGTTTTGCATTCCTACATTATCATTGAATCTATGTGAATTATTGATAATATAGGAATTTTCGCCTATAGTTCCATATTGCTTTAATGCATAAAACAATAATCTCTTTGTTATAAACATGTCCAACATTCAGAAGATCAAATAGAATAATCATTAATCGTAAATATGAGAAATATATTAATAAACTTTATACTTGTATTTGTGTTGCTTGGATGTTCTTCTCAAACGAAGGACGGTCAACAAAGTAACGCGTCATCAACCCTTTATTACGAGGGAAGTCTTATAGATTCAGAAGGTCAAGCCAAGAATATATGTCTTGAATTGTTGAGACTAAGTGATACTATTGCCATTGGTTCATATAATAATGAAGCAGAACCAAGTAGTTCTTATAAACTAAATGGTGCAATAGATAATGATAATAAAATTGAACTCGGCGAATTTAGAGAGGATAGTGTTTTGTTTGTATGGAAAGGTAAGTTTATGAAAGAAGAGGGGAAAATTGAAGGCAAAAGATATGAATTGGCGACTGGCAAGAAATGGGATTTTAATGTTTCTGTCGTTTGGGGAAAGAGCTATTGGGATTTTATAAACCAAAGAACTGAATATAAAAAATACAAGGACATAAATACGGCTCTCAAGAACAAGCATGACGTATTGTTGCTTGACATTTCAAATCAGTGGATTTCAGACTTGCCAAATGAATTGGAAGAACTTGACAGAATAGAATCAATAAACCTACTTGGGAACTGTTTTGAATCATTTCCTAAGGTGTTGTCACGTATGACGAGTTTGAAAGAAATCAGTCTTTCGTCTAACAATCTCTCGTATATTGGTCCTGAAATAGGAGAATTGGAAAATTTACGTATTCTTATCGTTAATTATAACAATATAGATAGCCTTCCAAAGGAAATAGGAAAACTAAAGAATCTTCAGTATCTAGAAATTGGTGATAATCCGATAAATAGTATTCCTGAAGAGATTAAGAATCTCACCCAGTTGCAAGAATTGCATATTGCCAATTTTGAACCTTCATCCAAGCGTTTTTCTGAAGAACAGAAGAAACACATACAAGAACTGTTGCCAAACTGTAAGATATTTTTTGATGTCAACAAAGATTGTTACAATAACAAATCCTATGACAAGTAAGATAATAGATTCCCACACCACATCCGATTCCCCGTGAATCCTTGGCGGTGTGGGGATGTTTATTTGACAAATTCGCTTGCAAGCAATAAACAGGGGTAGAAGAGCGTTATTTCATTGATTACCATAGCATAACAGAAAGTATGAAAGAAATAGATGAATGGAGACGTAAACATTATGGAACGAAGCGTTGTCGCATATATCGTTTGGCGGATGTTTACAAGACTATATGTATAGCGTATGAAAAGGGAACAGGCATTCCTTTTCTAAATGATCCAATTAATACGTTACATATAACAGATACTTCAAGTTTAATTGGTAGGGTAATAAATGATGCACTCAATCAGACGAAAGTTATTGATATGCCATCTGCTGAATATTCAAAAGACTGGCTTTATGATAATTTTAAATTGAAGTCGTTTAGGACTTTGGATAAAAATTATTCTTATTGCTCTGTTTCTTTGTTTGAAGACGAATTAGATATATATCTAATGAAATATGATTCAAGAACGAAGGGACCAGAAGAAGTTGAAGGAAAAAAGGTTTCATTAGTGTTTTCTGCTACAAATGAATCTGAGATAGGTGATATCATTGTTTCTTTTTTTAATGAATCATCATCAATATAAGTAGGTTGATTCCCCACGCCCCAACCGATTCCTAGTGAATCCTTGGCGGTGTGGGGAAGTTTATTCGATAGAATCGCTTTCAAGCAATAAACAGGGTAGGGAGAGCGTTATCTTTTAGTACGACAACCTCGGCTCAACATCATACATCACTGACCAGAAGGCGAATGTCACCCAGTATGATGCATACCTGCCTTACGGTGAATTGCTTGTTGATGAGCATAGCTCATCGAAGGAAATGCCATATAAGTTTAACGGCAAGGAACTTGACGAGGAGACAGGCCTGTACTACTATGGTGCTCGTTACATGAACCCACTCACAAGTATGTGGTATGGGGTGGATCCGTTGGCGGAGAAGTATGCAAATGTCAGTGCATTTGTGTATTGTATGGGTAATCCTGTTAAGTTGGTGGATCCAGATGGTGCAAAGATACTCCCTTGGTATCTTTCAAAATTAAACACTAGTCATAGTGCATTTATAGTTGATGAGTATAGGAGTCATGTTTGGACAATAAGGGCTATGAAAGAAATAGGTAAGACTAAATATGGAAATGCTTTTATATCTTCTTTCTTGGAAAAGGGAACTCATCAATATGGAGTTCATGGAAATGGTAAATATTCAAAGTACACTTTGAATATAAGAAGTTATTATCTGAATGATCCTACTCTGGCGGAGCAGATGCTTTCTAATTCAGATGGTTCATTTCCAGCAGGAAGTTTTAAGCCCACTATAGATGAAAACGGCGATTTGGTATTTAGGCTGTCATTAAGATTTGATGCAATAGCATCGGTTGCAGAAACGATTGAAACAATAGCACATGAAATTGGGTTGCATGGAGCAAAAATTGATGCATTTATCCAAATTTATGAAAAAGAAGGTTATGATGCGGCAATGAAGAAAGTTTGGAGAGCATCTTCTGAAGCAAAAGAACATAAAGACTTGAAAAATGGAAATACATCCAACATGGGAGTCCAAAACTATAAGTCAATGCAAAAAGAATTGGAATCTAACGTTCCAAATACGAAACAGGCTTTCCAAGAAGCTGCTAAATTATACGATTCAGAATATTAGTCATGAAAATATATATATGTTTCTTTTCTTTGTTATTACTATTTGCGTGTGGTAAAACAAATTTTAAAGCACGGACGGATCTGCAATATAAGGTTCGTTATACTAGTGACTCAATTATAATAAACGACAATACGTCAAACTTAAAACTTCATGCAAAAAATGGAAATTATTACACTGAAGATGGTGACCTTTTTTTGACAAACTACATGGATACTATAATTGTATTTCGTGATGTAAATAATATTTGGGTTATAAAACGTGTTTTAGACAAAGAATTATATACTAATTCATGTTTTCATGTAAAGCAAGATGGTCAAGCCATTTTGCTTGTCGAGTATATCTATGACTTTAATTATCGTATTAAAGGCATAAAGAGATTAACCACGATAGAATATTATTGATATGATACATTTTAAAATGCGATACAAAACGGTTATTTTTACTATATTCACTTTTGCATTTTTGTCGTGTGAAGATAATATACAATTATTTAACCCTGTATTAGATTCTAACTGTGAAATAGAATGTATGGACGATTCTATTAAAATAGCCATAGATGACAACCAATACACATTGTTGTTGAAGGATGGTGAGTATATCTTTAATGGGGTTGACGATGCAGTAGCTTTGTCTAATTCAAGGATAAAATGTTTTAGAACAAAAAAATACACGTCGATTATTCGGAGTGTTTCTGCGAATCAATTTTATAGTACTATTTATGCAAATAATAATGCTATTGTAATCTATTACGATTCATGTTATAATATAACAAAAATAAAGGCAGGAGGTTATGTTAAATTTGGAAATGTTGAAGATGTTTCTTTATCCTTTAAGTTAGATTCCGCTTTACAAGAACGAATGTGTGTATATGATTTTGATTGAAATATTAGTAACATGAAATGAACATGGTATGTAAAAAAACTATATATTTCATTATGTCAATAATTCTCCCACTCCTCCAAGCGATTCCCCGTGAATCCTTGGTGGTGTGGGGATTTTCTTTTCACTTTCATGCCATTCTTCGTCATAGATTAGCGGCTTTTCTTCACAAGACAAAGGCAATAAACAGGATAGGAAAAGCGTTATTTCATAGTGTGATTACCATGTGCCAGAGAACTGGGTACAGCATCTTGTTATCAATACAGAGGCAGGCTCAAATCCGGGCGCAAAATTAAAAGCTAAATAAATTATGAATATAATATTGGCTCAAGAAGGAACGCCTTGGAAATATCCTGGACGCTATATTTTCAACAATAATCTGATAGAATTAAGAGATTGTTGGGAATTTGGAATGGGTACGCCATTAGTTGGAGGCTTGTTCATTAATCAGATTCCTGTTTCCAACCATAAATTTGGGGGACCAATTATCTTGACTGATAAGTATATTTATATTGGTCTATTTGAACCAAGAAGAAAAAGAAATACATTTTGGGAGCAATTTAGGGAGTCACATGGATACTATATTTCACGTGTCAGTTATAGTGGCAATGTTGAAATATTATCCAAGAAATACAAATTGGTTTACTTGCTGAAAATAGAAGATGATATGATATATTTTACAACAAGTAATGGAGGAAAAATCCAATCAATAAAACTTCCACCAGAATAAGAAATATTTCATCTACAAAATATGAGTCAAAAATGAAAGCGTGTAATATTTATAGAACCAAGAAGGAGTACAAAATAGTTACAATGTACCATACAGATTGGGGATGGTATATATCCGATGATCCGATTTTCTTCTTGCCGCTCAATGCCACAAAGGGGGATATAGCTTCTGCAATATCCCAAGCTATAGATGCCAGTTCGGATATAGAGCAACCGTCATCAAATTCTTCAAAAGAATTATTGGTGAAAATGAAGGAGAGATCATGGTCTTCTTTGTATAAGAATTCAAAGTGTTGTGACTTGTATATTGACAAACATAATGCAACAATTAAACCACAAAAGTGTTCAAGTAAGCATCGAGGTTTGGAAACAGACAAAGATAATGTTGTTTCTCTTGATGATTATAACTATGATATTGTTGTAGATGAAATCTTAAGATTGTTTGAGTTAGAATAAAGATTATGGAATGAATCTATAATCCTAAAAATCACAATAGAAAATGAAGAATAAACTGAATGGAAAGTTATTATACTTTATTTGGTTTCTGATGTATATGGTTGTTCATGTAGTAGCAATCATTTGTACTATATTTATACATGACTCACATTTGTTGTATTTTTCCATTATTTATACTCCGCTGATTCTCCTTAATACACTTTCCTTTGTTCACATCTATGAAGATGGCTGGATAATAGCATGTATCAAAAGTGTTTTACTGTTGGGGGCTTCATTCATGTTGTTTTTGATTTTCTAAATTCTAAAAAATTGCACCTATGGTGCTTAAACTGACAATAATTACCGTGAATTTCAAAATATCCTGTAAAAGCAACTCCATTGCTTTATTTTGGAACAAAAATTAACGACGATGACCAGAAAATTTGACTCAGAAAATTATAAAATTAACGTGGGTTACCTCCCGGTGGTCAGTAGGGCTGCGACAAATTTCGACGAAAAGCAGCTTGCTGCCAGACAGTTATAATTGGTCGAATTCGCGTTGACAATAGCATTTCTCACAAAACGTCACATCTCATATTGCAATGTAGAGATTGCAATTTTATATTCAAAAAAAGAGTTTTGAAAAAACTCGTCACTCGTCACCCGTAACGCTGTAAGTCGTTGTGGCATTGAGGCTTACAGCGTTATTTTACCCTATACCACTCGTCACCCAACTCATCATCAAAATTAGCGTATCTTATTGATAATATGAATATTACATGCGCGATTTAGCCTCAAACCACTCGTCACCCATTTTGGGGGTGACGAGTGAATTGGCTTTGCAAGTTATTCTATATCAGATTGATATGCCATGTGAGGGTGATGAGTGGGTGACGAGTGCTTTGAAATGAATCACCGCTGCAACTATCTGGCAGATAAAGCATTACAACGCTACGGGTGACGAGTTGCAGAGTGGTGTCAAAATTCTATTTTTTTCTTTCTGTAAAAGTGAGCATTACGAATCAAAGGCTGTTATGCCTTCGTTGATCCTTCGCTATAGTTTCGCTTCAAATCCGTTCCAAATCCGTTTCTAATAATGGGACTTACAAGGGAGTTACAAGGGACTTGCATAGGATCAACAAAAAGATATATTTAACGTGAACTCGATGAATTTCAGCAGCTCGTATGTTGTTGAAAAACATGTGGTTGAAGAAGCTCTGAAAGAGCGACACCTAACAGGGCAGTCCGATAGGGCTGTCATATAGATAGTTATTTAGGAAATGAGGTCTGAAGGACCGACACCTATTATATTCATTAGGTGTCGCACCTACGGCGCTCACTAAAAGACATCATCATAGTAACAGTCCTTCTTCGCAAGCAAATCCGGACTGCCCTGTTAGGTGTCGCACCTTCGGCGCTTTTCGTCGAACTCGCGTTAAAACAATGAGAATTCGATAAAAGGAAACGGATTTATTCGGTTTGTCTCTGATAGTTAGCGTAGTATTATTTGGGCGATTTAGTTCGGATAAATCAGATAGATCTGTTTCTCTTATTCTTTCTGCGGTGGAATCACATAGAAATCAGTTTGGATGAAAAATTCATAGAGATTTGACGCACCCCCACTGACCACAGGGAGGTAACAGACGTTATTTTATCGTTTTTTCTTCACAAGACAAAGGCAATAAACAGGACTGGAAAAGCGTTATTGTAGATGTTCAGGGATGAGGACTACCGCCTCATGGTACTACTCTCTGATATAAGGCAAGACGAGTCGCTACACCTACAATGTAACATGAATTTGTGGGAATAACATGGATTATTTATTTTATTCTTTATATTATTTTTATTCTGATGGAGGTAAAAAAGACGTTTTTTTTCTCCGAACTCCAGAAGATAGTGCACTATCAATAATTGCTTTGGATAGTGCATCCATAATTGCTACATGTATTTATCTCCTAATGTTTGATGAATACGTGGGATATGATTTTTGGATTTTATTTTGGGGCGTTTTGGCTGGTGTTATATATTTCCTTCTTATAAAATTTTATAATTGTGAAAAGGCTATATGTAAGATGAGGCATAAAAAAGCACGCTCAAGACATATTAGTCTTGTAATTGTCATTGTTTTATCAATATTCTCATTCTGGTTGGCAATTGATGGTCTTAAATTTATATATAGCATAATTAATGCTTAGTGTTTGAAAATCACCTGAGTCTGTCAGGCATAGATGCAGGCTTTGATTATTGGAAAAGCAGAAGTAACAAATAGGGACACAATGAAATATAAAATAAAGAATTTTGGGCGAATAATAAAGGTTTCATCTCTTGTTGCCGTTTTAGTCTCGTTTGTATGGCTAATATGGCCCGATATTATAATTTGCCATATCAAAAAAGGCAAGAAGGAAGTGTCTTCAGTAAGTATTTCATTCATGCTTGAGAATTGGGTCGAATTTTACGATTCAAACGTCAACAAGTTCGAAGTTCTGTTTAAGAAGCCCAATGTAAAGGGGGATTTGTATGGTGGATTTGGAACTTTGTGTATAGACCACGTATGGGATTTTAATGGCGATACTGTTATGCTATATGGTGTGGAAGGCAAATTTAAGCAAATAAAGAAATCTAACTTGATGAAGTTTAAAGATAAATATGAGGGGAAAATACAAATTGTAGATGACATTTATAGCGTTGTTCAAGATGATAGTTGTGATTGTCCTAATGTGCGAAATGCAATCTTATTAGATTGCAATCTTGACCGTGGGGCTTACGATAAATATCCAATAGGTGCGGACTTAACTATCACTTATGAATAGCCCTGCAAACAGCCGTCCCCCCATTGTGTAATATATTTGTGGAAAATAACAGTCTCTACACATTCATGCAATTGAAATAGAACTGGGGTTTCCCCCAAGTTCTTTAAATACAGCAATCCTCATACCGCCGGCACTTCATTTGGATCCTTGGCGGTGTGGGGAAGTTTATTCGATAGAATCTCTTTCAAGCAATAAACAGGGTAGGGAGAGCGTTATTTTATAGGTTGCAAGCCAGAATTAAAGGGAGGAAACAACCATTTTTTTGAACGATGAAGAAAAAACGTTATGTTTATATCCTATGTCTCATTATGGGCATATTCTTTGTAGGGTATTTGTGTATTGGAACACATTATCGTAAATATAAAATAACAGGTGCGTCTTTTCAAAGGACAATCATAGAAGATGATACTCTCTTCAAGGACAAACTAGTATATCTGATGGAATTCAATGTTGAATACTGTGATAAAGAACTGACTTTTATGAGTCCTGCTTTGGAACCTGGTGTGTTCGGATGTGCAGATATAGTAAAACGTATTTCTGTGACAGATTCTCGTAATAACGAGATTAAGTTTGTGCATGAAGGAAAAAGTACTTACGATGTTGATATAAGGTTTACTGATAAAGACATATTTGTTGCATATCGAATAGTTGCAGGAAAAGAATTCAAGGATATTGTAAAATATATCAATCAGAATAGTGATGATGAGGAAAGGTTTAGGATATCTGATACTCGTTATTATCTAATTGATGACAAAAAGGTATTACCTAAATGTATGAAGATATATTTAGATGATAAGGTAATTGATTGTACGGTCAATAATGATAATCCAGTAAGAATTAGGAACATAGTAAAGGAGTGACCAAGTTAATCCCTTAATGGTGTGGAATTTTATCTTTATGACATATGAATTATTATCAGATTGATTTCGTTTATGAGAAAGAAACGAATGTTATTGAACTTTACAATAAGGAAACTTTGGATTTCTTGGAAACTGAAGATAAGTACAAGGTAGAATCCTACTTTGAAAATAGGCATAAGTTCTTTTCTGATATTCCTTGCAATATATTGGGAAGGAAACAAAAGAAAAAGTCATTAGTGGATTATATGGATATAACTCCAACCTGCTTAAGTTTGGTAGGAGTCGTAAGCGAAAAAGTTAAGGGAATACTCGAAGATTTAAATGTTAGTATTAACGAGTATAAGTTAAAAGAGATGTTTATTGATGGCTTTTCCGAACCATACTATCTATTGTTTGTCCCTTTGATCCGAAATACAGAGTATTATTATCCTAAATGTATTTTCGTTGATGTGTTTGACAATAAGAATACAAGAACTTTCAATAATCGGGAAGAGTTTATACATTCTGATGGCTGTTATTTCTTGCGACATGTAGAATTGAAGGATGTTTATAAAGATTATGATATGCTCAATCCTCAAAATGCTCAATTACTTATGTCAGAAAGATTGATTGATGAGTTTGAAAAAAGATCCGTTTCTGGCTACAAAATTGTTACTGGGGGATGCTACTATGAAACAGTAGGATTTCATGAACCATCTTCTGGGGATATGTAACAGATATGAAAAGAATATTATGCGTTTTTACTTCAATGCTTTTGGCATTCTGTTGGGTGCTATCAAGGAATATTATGTATGATGATAATATAAATATTCCAATTGATTCAGCTTCCAAAAGATACGATATGGCTATGCTCAGAGATTCGATAGGCGCAATATGTGAGAAAACTGAAAACTTGCCAGATTCATTGCAGTATGATTATAGGGCAGGTGTCTTTAAAAGGTGGCTTTCTGATACTCTCTGTTTTATCAAAGGCAAATATGAGATTTGGGATGATTCACTAATGTTGAAAATTACTAATAGTATAGAATATGAAATCAGTGATGACGACCAATCTCCTGATTCTGCGTTTGCCAATGATATTTACGATCTGTTGTCTTTTTATGATGAGATAACGACAGATGACAAAAAACTGAAGTTGGTTGTAGAAACAGAATACCATCCATCTTTTGGAAGGAGTCTCTATGATGCTAAAACATTAATCAAGACGTGTCAGGTGATTACGCCTTTGCAAATTAGGTTTTACAACATCAATGATAACCTATATGTTAAAGGGGTTGATGTGTATGATTTGAAAAAGAAGTTTATGAAAAGATATGACATATCGGTTAAAGATTTTGACAAGAAAACAATAGAGAAGAAGCTTGTGGATACATTGAGTATAAAGCTTGCAGACATCCCCAATCTTTATATGGACGATATTTAATGTCGTATAGCATTCCCCACCCCCCAAGCGATTCATTGTGAATCCTTGGTGGTGTGGGGATTTTTTTCTTTCCTTGCCATTCCTCGTCATAGATTAGTGGTTTTTCTTCACAAGACAAAGGCAATAAACAGGACAGGAAAAGCGTTATTGTAGATGTTCTGGGATGAGGACTACCGCCTCATGGTACTACTCTCTGACATAGGGCATATGAGCTGATACGCCTACAATGTAACATAAATTTGTGGGAATAACATGGATTATTTATTTTATTCTTTATATAGATTTTTCTATATAATATCAAAGGGACGATCCCTTTTCCGAACTCCAGAGGAAAGTGCACTATCCATAATTGCTGTGGATAGTGCATCCATAATTCTTTCATTAATATATTTACTAGTTTATAGGAAATTTGAAGGATATGGTTTTTGGAGCATCATGTGGTTTGTTTTGGCATGTGTGATATATTTTCTTTTGGTGAAATTTTACGATTGCCAAAAAGCAATTAGTAAAATCAGTAAGAAACCACTATCATATAGACTCATAAGTCATATAATCTCAGGCCTATTCACCTTATTTTCAATATGGCTATGGATTTTCTATGGACTTGAATTCATTTATCAATATATGTAGCATATATGAAAAACTATTGTGTGAATGTTCATTTTGCCAAGATTTTCCCTGTATTCTATATTTGTTGGATAGTCTTGTATTATGTCCTGATAAAATGGGAAGGTATAGACAAAAATCATCTTGCCACATTACACTCCTATAACAGTAGTGAGCTGGCAGAACTACTATTTTATTTAGTAAACAATGTTATTGTTTCGATATCATTTATCCCTTTGTTGAGTATTTCTGACATTTTCAATAAGGATATGAATCGCACATTTATAGTATTCATAGTAACATTTCTTTTGCCACCCATAATAAATGTATATATTTTTTTTATTCCAGAAGCCATTCCTGATGGTTTAATGATTTTTGAAGTTCCAATTACCATTAAGCCGCTCATTATAATGTTTAACACTATATATTTAGGCGCACTTGTTTGTTGTTTATGGAACAAGCAACAAACATTTTATAAGTTTTATAGTTCTTTTTTAGGAATAAGTATCATCTATAGCTATTTGCACAATTATATTATTGATATATATTCATTTGATATTCCATTCAAAGATTTTGGTTTCAGATTAATTTTGTCATTAATACCTTTTGTGGCGTTTTTTTTATTGATAAGCCTTAATAGCTATATACTTATTAAAACAAATAAAAGTTTCGTCAATTATGTACCAAATGCAAACAAAAACCAGTCGAGTAGGAAATTCAAAAGTGGGAAAACACGTAATAAATATTGGTATTGAAAACGCAAGTAATGCCTGTTTATTGTCTGTCAACTATGAAGGGAAGCTATGCCGATCCTGAGGTAACGGGTGTTGGCTATAACGTCCTCATAAAGGAGCTTGGCGACCATCGTGTGCCAGAGAATTGGGTACAGCATCCTGTAATCAACACAGAGGCAGGCTCAAATCCGGGTGCACCACTCGCATGGGGTTCTCCTGAGAATCCAGATGATGTAGTGGCAAGCTATGGCTATGTGGCTGCTGATACATCGGAGGTGGAAGAGACCTTCTACTATCACTCTGACCATCTCGGCTCAACATCATACATCACCGACCAGAAGTCGAACGTGACCCAGTATGATGCCTATCTCCCTTATGGATCTAATGAATTCCACGATTCACATAATCAGGTTAACACATGGATAAATAAAACGAAGAAAGAAAAATATATATATTTGCAGTCAAAAAATGCAGTATTGCCTCCTTGCGCATAGTTTGAGGAGAATAGTGGATAATCATTTTAAATAAATATTAAATTATGAAAAGAATAACAGTTATAATCTTTTGCTTTTTATGCGCTTTAACTATTAAAGCCGTTTATATAATCAAGAGTTCTTCTATAGTACAGACTTTCTCAGTATTGGATATTGATGACAATAGCCAGATTAAATATGTACAACTGAAAGATATTGATAGCGATGGTTTCCACCAAGAAGCGATATTATATGTTGAGGGGGATAGTATAAGAAGTTCTTTTAATATTCCCAACCCGATAAATGCAAAGAATATTGATATTGTGGGTATCAAAGAAGATGCAAAAGGTTGGATGTTAATATTGGATTGGGGCGGAGGCAACTGGTATTATAATTGTACCTATTATTTTGCGAAAGATAAAAATGATTATTATTTGTATAATGCGGAAATAATTCGAACGAAAAGTGATGGGGATGAAAAAAAATATAAACTTAATATAGAGAAAAATATTGAAATGGGTAAATTGAGGTTAGATCAATATTTACGATAAATTTCAAGAGATACAAGTAATCGCTTCCCACATCTCCAACCGATTCCTTGTGAATTCCTTGGCGGTGTGGGGATTTTCTTTTCTCTCTTTCTTTGTTTTCATCCCAAGAACAAGATGATTTGCCAGGCAAGAGACTACTCTTTTGGTATCTAAGTAACAGGAAGAGTATGTCTTTTTATATCTTCAGACAAGGCTTAGACTCGCTAGAAGACCTGTAATCTTGCAAGAAAAGATGCTTTTAATACATAATAGCACAGATTATAACAGGAATTCTTCGTATATGTTAGGAAACTTTAAGAATTGGATTTTCTTGTATCTTCGTGTTTTTCAGACACTTATGGGTTTGTTTTTGGGTTTCAAGAGAAAAGAAAAATGTCGTAACAAACTAATAATCAGTAAGTTACGACATTGTAACGGCGGAGAGAGAGGGATTCGAACCCCCGGTACCTCTCAGTACGTCGGTTTTCAAGACCGATGCAATCGACCACTCTGCCATCTCTCCAAAACTTCTTTCGAAGTGCATCAGTTGAGTGATTTCTGAATTGCGATGCAAAGGTAGTAACTTTTCGTGAAACTACCAAATTTTTTCTCGTTTTTTTAAGAAAAACTTTCGAAAAAAGCTTTTTTCTGCGTAAAAGTGCGAACTTTTTGCGTATAAGCGAAGAAATGCCTCATTGATTACTATAGATGTAATGAGGATTTGAGGTCGTCGGCATCGAAAGTGGTGAAGACGTGGCCGAAGAGACCGACTGATACGGTCTTTGGCTTGTCGTCAATATCAATTTTGCCAACGCTGAATACGAAATAGTTGTCAACGGTCACAGCCGTTTCGAAAGCTGCTCCAAGTACTGTTGAGGTCAGCTTGGATGTGATTTCTGAAATGCTTTTTCCTAAATCCGAGTCGCCTAATCCCACTTTGTCCTTGATAGCTGAATCGATAGCGCCATTCATTTCTGCCGTGATAGCATCCTGATGTGCCTGCTTGTCAGGACAAGTGACGATTGCAACCAAAACGACTGCAACAATGATTACTAATGATAAAAACTTTTTCATACTTTTGATATTTTTAGGATTAACTATTTCTTATTATATGCTTTTGCCTGATGAGCCTTGCGAAAAACTTGTCATAAATGTTTTTTAGAACGCAAAGACGCGAAGGCGCAGAGTTTTTATTTTTAACCACAGATAGCACAGATTAAAGGGATGATCTCGCTTGCGCTCGTGATTAATATCCCGAAAATCCCGAATATCTGTGGTGGTTTTTCCCTGAACGCAGAGACGCGAAGGCGCAGAGTTTTTATTTTTTTACGAACACAGATAGCACAGATTAAAGGGATAATCTCGCTTACGCTCGTGATTGAAATCTCTACAATCCCGAATATCTGTGGTTGTTTTTCCCTGAACGCAAAGACGCGAAGGCGCAGAGTTTTTATTTTTAACCACAGATAGCACAGATTAAAAGGATGATCTCGCTTGCGCTCGTGATTGAAATCCCTAATATCCCGAATATCTGTGGTTGTTTTTTTCAGAGCGCAGAGGTTGCGAGCACCGTAGGTGCGTCACCTAATAGGGTAGTACGTAAGTGCTACCTATGCTGATGTTTTTTAGTGAGCGCCGTAGGTGCGACACCTGTTATATATAATAAGTGTCGGTCCTTCAGACCTCACACCCTATATTAATGTCTATATAACGGCTCTTACGAACCGCCCTTTTAGGTGGCGCACCTTCGGCGCTTTTCGTAGAACTCACTTATTATATGCTTTTGCCCTTACAGGGCGTTAGCTATGCTCCTGATTCCCCACAGGGCGTTGCCCTGGGCTAATTGCTTTTGCCCCTTCGGGGCGTTATCGGCTGCCGACCTTTTCGACATTCGGGGCTTTTCGTAGAACTCACGTTATCTTTCTTTTTTTGGTAGCATAATAGAGCTGAGGTTTGCCCCGTTGATGAAGTTGTCGAGATCAACGTATGTCCAGATGCCTTGTACGTGACCTCTTTCCGAGCGTTGCCACATGATAGGGCGTATTTCGGGATGGTCGGGCTCGTGGGAGTAATGGGCTATCCAGAGGGGGTAGTCGTTGAAAGTGGGGGCGAGGTGTTTCTTGTAATATCCCTGATTGCTGTAGATGATAGGTTTGGCACCTATTTCTTCCTCGATAAGTTGGGCGAGACGCAGTACGCTGTCCTTGAGGTGGACAATATTATATGGGGTGGTGCTTAGCGATTCTACATCGATTACCGGGCGCAAATCCTGCAATGGCATATCAACTATTTCAAGAAAGTCGTTGAACTGGCTTTGGACAGACAGAGCCATAGTAAAGAATATATATGTGCCCACGGGAATGTGGTACTTGCGGCTCATCTCTATGTTGTAGTGGTAGGTCTGATCGCGTCTGGAATCCTTGCCGAAAGCTCTTACGAAAATGAACTTTGGCTTATGCTTTGCCATGCTGAGCGAGTCCCAGAAGATTCTGCCTTGGTGCTCGGAAATATCAATACCGTCGAAGAAATCGGAGAATTCCGTATTTGCGAGCATATCTTCCTTTGGCCATGCGGGCACAACGTGTCGGGGCTTGTCCTTCAGATATGGAGGTGCCACCTCTCTCGTCATTTCCCAAATGACAAGAACACCTACTATCGTGAGGATAAGGATAATGAATATTGTGTTGAGGTATACTACCTTTTTTATAGTCATAGGATGGTTTGAGTTTATGGGTGCAAAATTAGGCATTTTTTTTGACAAAACAGACCAATTATAGCGCAAAAATATGCACGAATATTCAAAAACAATGTCCATTTCTGTTAAATGATGTAAAAGTATGGAATACTATTGCGGAATTGTGTTGCATTTATGCATAATAAAAAGATTTTATTACTATTTTTGCAAACGTTTGGAATTACTAATTATAATATATAGACATAAAACATGGATAGAATTCTTGGAATAAAATTAAAACATTTTGCAATTGGAGTGTTTTCCGTAACAGTATTGGCAGCTTGCTCACTTGGAGATACGGATACTTTAGGCAACTATAAGAAAGAAACGATAACTGTGGATAGCCTTGATTATAAGAGTAAACCATTAACCAAGGAACAGTATTCCATCGACTCGGTTTGTTCTCTTGAATGGCCTCAGGATATCCAATATTATTCAATATCAAACTTCATCGTGAAGAACAAAAGGGCGTATGTTCAGATTAACAGCTATAATAACTCGGTATTTGTGTTTGATGCCAACGGAAAATTCCTTTGGAAAAAGGGAGATTACAATAATCTTGAGACTGCTGATGAGTTTGAGACATTCTTTGTTGACAACAATAATAATCTTCATACTTTTTGTTATAGAGAGCAAAGAATTGACGTTTTTGATAGCGATGGAAAATCTTTGCGTAAGATAAATACAAGATATGAACATCCATTGTCAATTGGCGTGACAGGAAATGGACAATACCTGTATTCCTTCATGGAGAATACTTGTGGGGCCGCTTTGGCTATTTGCGATAACAAGGGTAATATTCAGAAGAAATTAATTCCATTTGGAAAAAAATATTCGTATCGTCCATATCAAGGATTTTTCTTCCAGAATGGAAATCGGTTAAGTCATATTCCTTTGTTGTCTGATTCCATTCTTGTTTTCAATAGCGACACTTTGGAAAAAGTTGTAAAGGTTGATTTCAAAGGTAGGTTTATCTTGGATGTTATTCCTGATGTTATTACAAGTGCTGTTGAGGATGATACTACTTATAAGTTAGGCCAGTTTAATGGCGTCAACTCTTTTAGCGAATATCAGGAAACGGAAGATTTTATATTTTATGATTTTTCCTGCAGCAGGCTACATGATTTTTATGCTGGGCGAAGGTTGATAAGAAAAAAAACAAACGAAACCCTTAGTTTATGGTCGCTTTTTGAAGGTTTTAACCCATTCTCTGGGCTTTTCTTATTGGACGATAAACTCGTGTTTTTTGTTAGTGAAGAAACAGTGGAGGCTATAAGGAGTAGGCCGAGGGATGAGAAATTTATGGAGGAATACAACAAATCCGCACCACAGGTTCAGGCTCTTATTGATGGCAAGATCAAGACTCCTGCTATTTTCTATATCAGCCTGAAATGACAGGAAACATGATTGGTAGAATACAAAAAAGAACCTTGTCTTTATGACTGGTAGTCAAGGAAAAGACAAGGTTCTTTTTCGTTTTTCTGTTATCTTTTACAGATAGCGCTTTCTGTTTGGCAGAACATAATCCATGCCAGCTTCGAGAACATCGGCTACCTGATTGATTTCGAGGAATGAAGTATGTGTGCCTTGTTTTCCACCGCTGAGGTATGCCACCATGTCGGTTGGCTGAAGAACACCGTCGTCAAGAAGCTTGCGAAGGGCTGCGAAGTAGTATGCCTGTCCGTTAGCCTTCTCAGGCATGAAGATAGCCTCTACTCCGTAAGAGAGGGCGAGGTGACGCATGGTCTTCTCCTTGTAGCAGATGGCGAGTACAGGATATTTGCCACGGAAAGCGGCAAGATTACGTGCCGTGCGACCAGAGAAGCTGTCGGTGATGATAGCCTTGATAGGAAGCGCGAATGTTGCCTTTACAGCCTGCTTTGCAAGATATGACGTTACGGTTGGATTCTCCTCAAGAGGGATGCGGATATCGTTATCAACGAGCTTGTCCTCCTCTGCCTGTGCCGCAACGGTTGTCATAGTCTGAACAGCCTCTACCGGATATTTGCCGTATGCAGTCTCACCAGAGAGCATGATAGCATCAGTACGATAGTAGATAGCGTTGGCGATATCTGTAATCTCTGCGCGTGTTGGACGTGGATGCTTAATCATTGTGTGAAGCATCTGTGTGGCAACGATGACAGGCTTCTTGGCAAGTACGCATTTCTTGATGAGGATACGCTGAATGCCTGGGATGCGCTGCTGAGGAACCTCTATTCCGAGGTCGCCACGAGCCACCATTATACCGTCGGCAACGGTTAGGATATCGTCGATGTTGTCAACGCCTTCCTGATTCTCGATCTTTGCTATGATTTGGATGTCAGAGCCGTATTCGTCAAGAATTTCGCGGATATCGAGAACGTCCTGCTTGGTGCGGACGAATGAGTGTGCGATGAAGTCAATGTCGCGCTCAATGGCATATTTGATATTCTCCTTGTCGCGCTCGGTAAGTGAAGGGAGGTTGATGCGAACGCCCGGCACGTTAACGCTCTTGCGTGAACCAAGAGTAGATTCGTTCTGTACCTCGCAGAGAAGGTAGTCGTTGGTCTTCTCAATAACCTTGAGCTCCATCTCGCCATCGTCGATGAGAATGTCGTCTCCGTTATTGAGGTCGGTCACGAATTTCGGGTAGCTAACGGCAATCTGCTCGCGTGTGGTGAGAATGTCTGGATTTCCCACGATGCGAACCTTGTCGCCTATGTGATATTCAATCTGGTCAGCATCCTGAATCTTTGTGGTCCTGACCTCTGGTCCCTTGGTATCGATAAGAATGGCTATACGGTTGCTAACCTCTCGCACATTGTTTATCAACTTGTCCATACCCTCGCGTGTGCCGTGAGCGGTGTTCATACGAACCACGTTCATTCCAGCCTCAAAGAGGGAGCGGATAAAATCGACTTCGCATCGTAAATCAGAAATCGATGCAACGATTTTTGTCTTTTTTAGCATCATAACCTTTATTCCTTATTTATAGTTGTCCTGTTTGTGTTGTGATATGTGTTTTAATTTCGAGTGCGAGTGCATTTTCGAGAGCACAGGCACATTTTCCAATTTTCGAGTGCAAAGTTACGAAAAAAATTCCGAAACAAATGCAAATCGACTCTTTCTTGTGAGTTTTTCTTTTGAAAATGCCAGTTTTCTTGAGATTGGATAATTGAAGGTAGGGGAATATGGTAAAGTAAAGCTATACCTCCCGTTCATGAGAATAATATGGGAAAGGACTAGCAAAGGACTTGGAATGTATTCTGCAAATCGCGGATTTCGTTTTCAATAAAAGTATCAAATACTGCATGCAATTCGGGATAAATCTTGTAAGTCTCAATATTTTCTTTGCTTTTCTTTGTGGTGTTGGATTTTTTGTTTATTTTTGCCATCAGAAAGAGCAATTATTATGAGGCGTTATGAATTGAAATATAGTATTGCCTCAAAAAATGTAGGAACAAATTATAAATGTTATCATATGGAAATATTCAAAGGAAAAATTAATAGTATATTATTTGTAATAATAACTATTTTGATGAATAATCTTTATTGTTCTGCATCAAATGTCGAGAAAATAGAAAAAGTTATCATAACTTATGGAACTTATGGAAGTAATGCTGGCTATGGTGTAATAAAAAATCAAGCGATATTTAACAATCTAGGTAAAGTGTTCAAATTGAAAAATGAGCATAGACACAACGAGCACAATGTTCCGCTAACTATTCAGAGTGAGGACGTATATAATCTACTTGATTCTGTAAATGCAAGAAAAAGTCTAAGTGCTCAAGGGCTATGGACATTTTCTGACGATGACATCTCGAAATGTATTTCATATCTAAAAGATACAAACATATCAGACGCAGATGTAAGTCTATCATTTTATGATAATATTAGTAAAGGTGATTGTCTTAGGCTACTTTCTCGTCCCGATGCAAAAGAATTTCTTTCTAGAAACTGTCAGAAATTAAATTATCAAGGCTCACTATTTGCTATAAACATAGTCTTTGTTGATAAAAGAGAACTTACCATCCGTCCTAAATGCATATATGAAGGGGCTTATTGGTTGGTAGGTGACAATGGATTTGTTAAGGATGATGTAGTTATACCATTTTTAAGAAAGATGGAAATAGACTCGTTGTTTTATAGACATGATAAAAATACTACCATAATTGATATTTTTAGTCATAATAAAAGTCTATTACAAGATTCTCTATATTGTGAAGAAATTCCAGTAGAGCATCCTGAGGTGTTCCCAGAATTCCCTGGAGGTTTCAAAGAATTATCTTTATATATCAATAGGAATTTCAAGATTCCGCAAGAAACCTATGATGCAGGTTTTACTTCTGTAAGAATTGATATAACTTTCATTATAGAAAAGGACGGATCAATTACAGATATTAAAGTGGTTCGGCCAGTCGAAGAACACTTTGACAAAGAGTTTGTGGCTGTATTTAAGAATTTACCTAAGTGGAAACCTGGAAAAGATAAAGGGAATGTAGTTCGAACAAAGATGAGATGGTATATGCACTATGACTTTAAATGATAGTTATTACTGTGGATTTCCTTTAATCCGTTGTAAGTCCGTTTCAGGTCCGTTTCTCCTTCGCTTCTAATCCGTTTCAAGTCCGTTCCCTAGAATGGGAGGAAATTGGGAGTAGCATGGGAGGTAGAGGGGAGGCAGTAACAAGTAACAGGTAACAATAAGGATTATAGTGTTAGCGTATCTCATTTCAGACATAGTACCTCGTTTGAATTTATCTAATAAAAAAAATACCGGACAGCAATAATGTCAATTAAAAAGAGTAAAGGCAAACACCTTTACTCTTCCTTCATTATTTATATATTATTCTTTATTCCTTACCATCCATTCACTTAATAACCACCTTCTTACCGTTGATGATGTTAATGCCTTTGGATTGGGTATTGGTGCGCTGACCTTTGAGATTATACACAACAACCTTATTGTTGTCAGACTTAAATGAATCTATGCCTGTAGAACCACCTTCTTGATTGTCGTTGCCAGAATTGTCACCTTGGTTGTCACCTTGGTTGTCACCTTGGTTGCCACCTTGGTTGCCACCTTGATTGCCACCTTGGTTGCCGCCTTGGTTACCACCTTGATTGCCGCTCTGATTGTTGTTGCCAGAGTTACCACCTTGATTATTGTTTTCAGAATTGTTATTCTCTGGATTATTTATAACCTCATCATCAAGAGGGATGATAGCTGCAAACTTATTCCAAGGCTCTGTTGAAGCATATTGATTATAGAGTGAACGTGGAACATAAAGCACAACCTTGCGGAAGTTCTCTTCATTATACCAGCCATAATAATAATTATTTGGCATATTTCCAGCCAAGGTCAGGTTTTCCAAAGAATTACCATCAAATAGGAAATCAAAATCGAAGTTCAAATTAGGATTTACGTCAATGTAAACATCTGTAAGAGAAGAGCACCAGTTGAATGCCCAGGAATCAATTCTCTCAACTGAATTTGGGATAGAGATATTTGTCAAACCAGTACCTGTAAACGCCATGCTACCAATCTCTTTAATAGTGTTAGGGATTGTGAAACTCTTCAAGCTACTACAGTAATAGAATAAATCTGATGGAATCTCGGTAACCCCTGCAGGAAGGTTGACAGACTCCAGTTTAGAACAATGGGAAAATACACTAGAACCAAGTGTAGAGAGTTTTTTAGGCAACTCTACTGAAACAAGGCTAGAACAACTTGAGAATGCATAATCCTTTATAGACGTAACCGTGCTTGGAATAGTAACGGTTTCAAGGGCACTCATACTAGAAAATGCGCCTTCGCCAATCTCTGTGACACCATTAGGAATAATCAGCGTCTTTACCTTAGAACAATTCTGGAATGCCCTTTCACTTATCTTTTTCAGGGAATTAGACAATGTGATGGTTGTGACATTCTCACAACCACTAAAAGCATAGTCTCCTATGGAAGTAACTGAATTTGGCAATGTAATAGACTGGAGAGCGCTACATTGACCAAAAGCCCCTTCGCCAATGGTCTTCAGAGTATTGGAGAATGTTATATTCTTCAGTCTGTAACAATCAGAGAATGCACGCTTTCCTATAGATTCTACAGAACCAGAAAAAGTCACAGTAGTAAGATTATAGCAATCTGCAAATACATAATCTTCAATGGCAGACATATTACCTGCTATTTCTGCTGTTTTTAGATTATCGCAATTAGCAAATGCATGACTGCCTATCTTTGTTACAGTTGCTGGTATGCTAATAGAGCCCAAACGGTTACATCCATAGAAAGCACGGATTCCTATAGACTTCAATGAGGCAGGGAAGTTGATTGTACTTAGGGCATAACATTCTTCGAATGTATTTCCGGCAATACTGTCAAGAGATGTTGATAGAGTGACCGACTGGAGGTTTTGACAAGACTTGAATGCAGAGTGCCCGATGCTCTTAACAGTATTCGGGAACTTGATGGATTTGAGTTGTTCACACTTCATGAAAGCATCATTGCCCACGGTTGTGAGTCCTCCGTCGGCAATAGTTACCGTTGACAGATTCGTGCACTCAAGGAAAGCCTCGTTGCCTATGCTTTTCACAGCTCCGGGCACACTAACAGACGTGAGTTTGGAACAGTACTTGAATGCCATGTTACCAATCTTCTTCACGCTCTTTGGGATGGTGACACTTGTTAGGGCAGGAAGGTTGTAGAAGGCATAGTCGCCAATTGCCGTAATACCATCCTCAATTACGACTTTCTGGATTTCCTTTCTTTTCATGAACCAAGGAGCAGTACTGATGTCTGCATCGTAAGGATTGTAACTTGGAATGTCTTCCTTACCAGAGACGGTAAGGGTTGAACCTGTGATTTCCCATGAAATCTTGGCATTGACAGCATTCAGGCAGAACAGCCCTAATGCAAGGATTAATAGTTTTTTCATCAATAAAGATTTTAAAAAAAAATATAGGATAATATAATGTGAATTCGATGAATTTGAACGATTCTATTATGATTTGGCAGCAAGCTGCTTTTTACAGACAATAATTTTTCTCAAGGCTCAACAAGCTAAAGCAAGTCACTTTTCTGTGGCTATAGCTTTCTTACAGCCTTACGGCATTTGAGTCGGTCTTTCTCTGATAGTTGAGGATGCATAACAGTACCTCCACGCTCTATTGTGGCAACAATCTTGAAACCGGAATAATGGCATATCTCGCGAAGGGCACGAATAGCACCATGTGACTGATTGAACCAGATATTCCAAGGCCAAGGAGTTGTGCAAGTGCTGAGAAGGATACATTTCTTGCCTTTCATGAGAGGCTTTGGGAAACGTGGGGTATCGCGCATCATGCCATAGACGAGACGGTCGAAGAGCAGCTTCATCTGTCCTGGGATGTTACCCCAATAGCATGGCGCGCCTATGATGATGGCATCAGCATCCTGCATCATCTTCAAAACCCGTTGGGAATCGTCTTCGCCAAGCACGCATTTCTCCTTCGTGCGACAAGCCATACATCCGATGCAAGGCTTGATATTCAGGTCGTTGGTGCGGATTGTCTCCACCTCGTCGCCTCTCTTTTCCGCTTCCTCACGCATTATATCGAGCATCTGCGAAACAAGTCCTTTCTTGCGAGGGCTTCCAGATAAAATCAGTATATTCATAGTTGTTTAGTAATTTTCAAGTAATGCCTTGCACCCTTCGAGAATATCCCGATAGGTGGTTTCGAAATCGCCTGTGTACCAAGGATCTGCAACATCATGAGGATTGTAGGTGAGGTCGAGAAGTCGGATGACTTTATGCTGTGTGTCCTCGCCGATGGTATAGCGGAGGTTGCGGATGTTATGCTGATCCATACAGATGATAAGGTCGTAGTAGGCATATTCGCTTCGGGTTATCTGATGTGCCTCATGCCCTTTGCAATTTATGCCGTGCTCAGCAAGTTTCCTGCGAGCCGGTGGATAGACAGGCTCTCCGATTTCCTCGGTACTGGTAGCGGCAGACGAGATTTCAAATTCGTCAGCACGACCAGCCTCTTCCACCATGCTGCGGAACATATACTCTGCCATCGGACTTCTGCAAATGTTTCCGTGGCATACGAACATAATCTTTTTTCTCATACAATTTGGCTTGCGCCAATGGTTCTTAGAAAGCAAATTTGGCTTGCGCCAATGATGTTTGGAAAGTAAATGGGAAATAAATTAATTCAGTAAATTAGAATCAATAAATTATATTTTTTAATTTCCCTGAGAAATAATTTACTGGTTTAATTTACCCCTAATTTACTTTCCAAAATTCCAAAGAAAAGCCCCACGCAAGTGGAGCTTTCCTTAGTATTTTAGCAAAAAATCACTTTCAATTTCTACTCATAATCCTGCCAAGACTTGATCTGCAGGTCGTTCTCGCTCATAGAGCAGAATGCCTCGATGAATGCAGATGCAAGACGGGCGTTGGTAATCAATGGGATGTTGTGGTCGATAGCACCACGACGAATCTTATAGCCATTGGTCAACTCGCGCTTGGTGTGGTTCTTAGGGATGTTTACGATAAGGTCGAACTTATGGTCGTGTATCATATCCATCACGTTAGGAACATGGCTTCCTGACTCGTCAGGCCATCCCACAGCTATTGCCTTCGCACCATTCTCGTTGAGGTACTTGGCTGTGCCTTCTGAAGCATAAACCGTGTAGCCTGCCTTTACGAGAGCAAGAGCAGGGTCGAGTAGGGCAGCCTTTTCCTTCGCACCACCGCTTGAGAGCATGATGCCCTTGTCCTTTGAAGGAATCTTGTAGCCGGTAGCGATGAGTGAGTTGAGAAGAGCCTCCTCGAAGGTGTCACCCATACATCCAACCTCACCCGTAGAGCTCATGTCAACGCCGAGGATTGGGTCGGCATTCTGCAAACGAGCGAATGAGAACTGTGAAGCCTTGACGCCCATGCGGTCGATGTCGAACACGAGCTTGTCTGGCTTAGCGTATGGAGCATCGAGCATGATCTTTGTGGCTGTCTCGATGAAGTTGCGCTTCAATACCTTGCTGACGAATGGGAATGAGCGAGAAGCACGGAGGTTACACTCGATAACCTTGATGTCGCTGCCCTTGGCAAGATACTGGATGTTGAAAGGACCTGAGATGTTGAGCTCCTTGGCAATAGCGCGAGAGATCTTCTTGATCTGACGAGCCTGAGCGAATGTGATATTCTGTGCAGGGAATACCATAGTAGCATCGCCTGAGTGAACACCGGCATACTCAACGTGCTCAGAGATACCGTATTCTACAACCTCACCGTTCTGTGCAACGGCATCAAACTCGATCTCGTTTGTCTCTGTCATGAACTGAGAGATAACTACAGGGTACTCCTTGCTGACCTCAGAAGCCATTTGGAGGAAGCGTACAAGCTCCTCGTTGTCGTAGCATACGTTCATGGCTGCGCCTGAAAGAACATAAGATGGGCGTACGAGTACAGGGAAACCAACGCGCTCAACGAATGCATTTACATCGTCCATTGATGTGAGGGCGCTCCATTGTGGCTGGTCGATGCCGAGCTTGTCGAGCATAGCTGAGAACTTACCACGGTTCTCGGCACGGTCGATAGACACAGGACTTGTTCCGAGGATAGGCACAGACTGGCGATGCAGCTTCATAGCGAGGTTGTTAGGTATCTGACCACCTACAGAAACAATCACACCACGTGGGTTCTCAAGGTCGATGACATCAAGCACACGCTCGAATGAGAGCTCATCGAAATAGAGACGGTCACACATATCATAATCGGTAGAAACCGTCTCTGGGTTATAGTTGATCATGATACTCTTGTAGCCGAGTTTACGAGCGGTGTTGATGGCATTTACCGAACACCAGTCGAACTCAACAGAAGAACCGATGCGGTAAGCGCCAGAACCGAGTACGATGACAGATTTCTCATTATTATAATAGTTGATGTCGTGTCCCTCGACAGCGTATGTCATGTAGAGGTAGTTTGTGAGGTCTGGATGCTCACTTGCAACTGTTGGGATACGCTTAACGGCAGGAAGGATGCCGAGCTTCTTACGCTGAGCACGAACAGCAAGGTTCTCTTTCTCCATGTTGCCTTCCTTGACCTTGAGCACGAAACGCGCAATCTGGAAGTCGGAGAAACCGAGCACCTTAGCCTGACGGATCACATCGGCAGGAAGTTCCTCAAGTGAGTTGTAGCCTTCGAGCTTATGCTTGTAGTCAACGATATTCTTCATACGCTCAATGAACCAAGGATCAATCTTGGTGAGGTCGAAGAGTCGCTCTATTGTGTAGCCTTGCTCAAGAGCCTGAGCAATGGCGAAGATGCGGAGGTCGGTTGGGTTTGCAAGTTCCTCGTCGAGGTTGTCGAACTTGATATGGTCGTTACCTACAAATCCGTGCATTCCCTGACCAATCATACGGAGACCCTTCTGAAGCATTTCCTCAAAAGAGCGGCCGATAGACATAATCTCACCCACAGACTTCATAGAAGAGCCTATCTTACGGCTAACGCCCGTGAACTTGGTAAGGTCCCAACGTGGAATCTTACAGATGAGATAGTCGAGTGATGGTGCTACGTATGCTGAGTTGGTTGTGCCCATCTCGCCAATCTGGTCGAGGGTATAGCCGAGGGCAATCTTTGCTGCAACGAATGCGAGAGGATAGCCGGTAGCCTTTGAAGCGAGGGCAGAAGAACGGCTCAGACGAGCGTTGATCTCGATGATACGGTAGTCGTTTGTCTCGGCGTTGAAAGCATACTGAATGTTACACTCACCCACGATGTTCAGGTGGCGGACGCACTTGACGGCAAGTTCCTGAAGCATCTTTACCTGATCTTCACGAAGAGAGCAGGTAGGAGCTACAACGATTGACTCACCCGTGTGAATGCCGAGTGGGTCGAAATTCTCCATTGAAGCAACAGTAAAGCAATGGTCGTTGGCATCACGGATAACCTCGAACTCAATCTCCTTCCAACCTTTCAGAGACTCCTCAACGAGTACCTGTGGAGCGAAGGTGAAGGCTGACTCTGCAATCTCGATGAAGGTCTTCTCGTCAGGACAAACACCTGAGCCAAGACCGCCGAGAGCGTATGCTGAGCGAATCATGATAGGGTAGCCAATCTTGCGGGCAGCAGCAACAGCCTCTTCCATTGTCTCGCAAGCCTGTGATACTGGCACCTTGAGGCTAACCTTGTTCAGCTCCTTAACGAAGAGGTCGCGGTCCTCGGTGTTCATGATAGCCTCTACGCTTGTGCCGAGCACCTCAACGCCATATTCCTTGAGCACGCCGCTCTGATAGAGAGCAGTACCTACGTTGAGGCCTGTCTGACCACCCCAAGCTAGCATAATGCCGTCAGGACGCTCCTTCTTTATTATCTCCGTGATAAAGTGTGGTGTGATAGGCAGGAAATACACCTTGTCAGCGATTCCCTCACTTGTCTGGATTGTAGCAACGTTAGGGTTTACGAGTACTGACTTGATGCCTTCCTCACGCAAAGCCTTGAGCGCCTGACTACCAGAGTAGTCGAACTCACCAGCCTGTCCGATCTTTAGTGCGCCGGAACCTAATACCAGCACTTTCTTCAACTGTTTCTTCATGAGTTATTTCTTTATATTGTTTAGTTTTAATGTTCCAAGGTTGTTTTGGGGTGGAGAATGAAAATAGGGGTAGTCAGCAAGGCTGGTTCCCGTCTTTTTGATTTCAGCGTGCACGGGCGCGCACGATGAAAATAGGGATAGTCAGCAAGGCTGGTTCCCGTCTTTTGATTTTCAGCGTGCAAAGATACAAGAAATATGTGAGAAAAAAGAAGATTTATAGTTAAACTATCATAACATTTCAGCAATAGAATTCCGCTTCCACTAACGTGGGGGAGGAATCTGGCAAAGGTGAGATAGTGTAATTTAATTTAATGTTAAGAACCTCAAGGGGACATATCAATAGAATAGGCGTGACCCCTATCAAGAAAATCACATCAACAGTTATAGTCCTGCAGGGACAGCAGAGGAAAGTAACTCACGTTGGATTTACGCATCGCCATATTTGAAAGAAATTTGAAAGATACAGATGAGAATTTTATTCTGTTTATGAAAATGCTACTTGATAAAGCGCAAAATTGCAAAGCGTAGTTTGCAAAACAGCCGTTTTATACAGAAAAAAGAGTTATAAGTAAAAAAAAACAATCGTTTTTCTTGCAATATCGAACTATTTTATTAACTTTGTATCAATAAAAAACCTTATTGGTATCAAATAAAAACCTTATTAACACCATACAACTATGACATTTAAAAAATACTTTTACACTTTATTTTGGTTTCTACTAATCAGTGCACCAATTGTTGCTCAGCAGAAAAACAATGCTGATCAAATGACGAAAAGAGCCAAAAGTTATGTCTTCCAGCAGAAAGATAAAATAGGTAAAATGGATAAGACCTTGAATCTGAAGCTGACGAAGATGTATGCAAGTGACAGAACAATCAAAATTGTTTACACCAAGAGAAACACAGATTATGCGTCTCTTTTCCCTGAGATGACCGAGGGCAAGTTCAAAACCGAGGCTCAGGAAAACCGATATGTGGCACGTACGTACTGCATTTGGAGGGTTGCGACCGATGCTCTTGCTTCTCAGTCTCTTTCAAGCATCGTCAGAGGCGATGTCTATACATGGCTTGTTGATGTTGTAGGACCAGAGGGCGGTGAGCCTTTGTATTCATTCGACTTCAAGACACAGGCTGTTCGTAATGCCATTATGCTATGCGGAGGTAAGATGCCGACCGACTTCAAGGCTTATCTGAGCAAGACGCTTGTCGAGCGTGCGTTGCAGTCTTTGCTGAAAGATGTATATCTTCCTCATGATAGTGCTGGGTTCTGCAATGTCCTGTTGAAGAATCAGAAACTCTCTGTTGAAATGCTGACAACTCACAGATGTTATCCTCTTCTGAAGGAAAATGGCGGTGAGGCTGCTCGTACAGCGTGGCTCGGTTCATTCATGAGACTGAGTAAGTCAAAGAGATACTTCAACGACCTTTGCGACATCATCAAGGTGCGTCAGGTGGCTGTGGAAATCAAGCTTCGTGATATCAATAACAGGGCTGACAGTACGATGTTCATGATCTACCCACAGGAGATTCTTGACTATGCAAAGAAGCCTGTTGTTTCTGAGACCCAGATAGAGGCTTACCTCATCGGTAAGCTCGGCGGTAAGAAGCAGGAGGCAGAGAAGCGCGGATGGTTCATCTCCCAGTATGGTCCTAACAGAACAACCCTTACAGCCGCAGTTGCTCCAAGTAAGTCAAACAAGGTTTATGAGGTTGTAGAGGAAATGCCTTCATACCCGGGAGGAAAACCTGCTATTGCAGCATATATTGCAAAGACTGTCAAGTATCCTGGTCCATGCTTGGATAAGAAGATAGAAGGACGTGTTGTCTGTCGATTCACGGTAACGAGGGATGGTAGCGTCAAGGATATCGTGGTGGCAAAGTCTGTTGATCCGCTTCTTGACAAGGAGGCTGTCCGAGTTATCTCTCTTATGCCAAAATGGATTCCGGGAAGACATAATGGCGCACGTGTCGACGCGAAATATACTCTTCCGGTAACATTCCGTCTGACACAGAGTGCTGAAGACAATTAATCCTCATCGAAATCAGATGATTGGGTGAAACTTTTGCGGGGCATCTATGACATTAAGTCGTGGATGTCCCGATTTTTTTCATCAGTGATGTAAAGAAGCAGCTTGCTGTCAAGTAGTGTACGAGGCTTGAAAAAACTAAAAAATCGAAAAAAGTTTTGTGGAATGAAAATATTTGCGTAAATTTGTACTCACATTTCATAAACGAGAACAAATACTGATAATGATAAACAAACAGTTGATTAATCCTGCCAGCATCGTTGTGATTGGAGGCACGAATAATACATTAAAGCCTGGAGGGGCTTTGGTGAGAAATTTGATACATGGAAAATACGAAGGAGAATTATATGTGGTGAACCCGCATGAGGATATCGTTCAGGGTGTTAAGTCATATCGCGATGTGAAGGATATCCCGAATACCGAACTTGCAATTATTGCCGTTGTCTCAAAATATTGTCCATCTTATGTGGAGTATCTTGCATCAGAGAAGGGTGTCAAGGCGTTTATCGTTGTTTCTTCTAGCTTTAGCGAACTCTCTCTTGATGGCGCTGTTCTCGAGGCTAAGATGCACGCTATTTGCAATAAATACGGATGCTCTTTCATCGGTCCTAACTGCATAGGTCTGATTACTGCCAACTATTGCGGAGCATTCACCTCGCCTAATCCTATTCTCTGTCCTGAGGGAGTGGATTTGATATCCAACTCTGGAGGTATGGCTCTCTATACCATAGAGATGTCTAAGGTGACAGGTCTTAGATTCAATTCCGTGTGGAGTATCGGAAACGCTCGCTATACTGGTGTTGAGGATGTGCTTCAGTATATGGATGAGAGCTTTGATCCTGCGAAGGATGTGCGTGGAAAGATTCTGTACATTGAGAGCATCAGGAACCCGGAAAAACTGCTTCGTCATGCCAAGTCGCTCATTGCTAAGGGATGTCGAATTGCAGCCATAAAGTCGGGCAGTACGCAGAGCGGAGCACGTGCCACAAACCATCATACAGGTTCTGTTGCCTTTGATGATAAGCGTGCTGATGAATTGTTCCGTGAGGCTGGAATTGTAAGATGCTACTCTCGTCAGGAACTCGTAGCTATGGGATGCCTCTTCTCTCTGCCGAGGATTGAGGGAAACCGTTTCGCCATAATCACTCAGGCAGGTGGGCTTGGCGTAATAACCGCCGATGCGCTCAGTAAGGGGGGGATGCTCGTGCCGGAACTCAAGGGCGAGGCAGCCGACGAACTCCTTGCCAAGCTCCATAAGGGCGCGTCAGTATCAAATCCGATTGATGTGCTCGCTACTGGAACGGTTGAGCAGCTTGAGGCGGTTATTGACTATTGTGACAAACGTTTCGATGAGATTGACGCGATGATTCTTTCATACGGTTCAGCGGGTCTTGGTCCTATGGATGAACAGTTCGAGGCGCTTCACCGTAAGATAATCGAGTGCCGCAAGCCTATCATTACCATCTGTCCGAGCCTCTTTACTGAGGCTGGAAACCTCGAGAAATTCCTTGCTAAAGGTCATGTCAATTTGCTTGATGAGGAATTGGCGGTGCGTTGTATCGTGCGAGTGGCTGGTGCTGTGAGCGGATCATCCGGCCATGAATGTTTTGGATAGCGGCGACGCAGTTCCTTACGCACCTCGAAATATGTGTCCTGCCAGAAGCTGCGCAGGTCTTTCGTCAGTTGCACAGGCTTAAAGCCTGGTGAGAGCAATTCCATGAGCAAAGGTTGCTTGCCATCGTTTACGGTTGGTGTGTCGGTGAGTCCGAAACACTCCTGAAGCCTTACGCTCACCACAGGTGCCTCGGCACCTTGACGGTAGTCTATGCGGATGCGAGAACCCGTAGGCACCGTGATATGAGTCGGTGCAAGACGGTCAAGTGAAAGTTGTTGCTCGTATGTGAGCATACCAAGTATAATTGCGCTTAGGTCGAGTGACCTGAGCGTTTTTTTGTCTATCGTTCCTGATACCTGTTCGAGATAGAAGGGTAGCCATTCATCGGCTGTAGCGAGAAGATGCTCCGTACTCGTATCGGGAAGCGAAAGCTCTGGATGCCAATTTCTTACAGTCTCTATCCTGCGCTGTAAGGCTGTTACGGAATCAGAGAAATCAAGGAGCGAAACTCCACTCTTAGCCACCGCTTTGCATACCGCTTCTATTATCTGTCCACGGTCAGGCGACTGAATATCCTGCGAGTCGATTACGAGGTTTCCTATTCGCTTCTGACACTGAGCAATGATGCGCTCCGTACGACTGTCCCATTGCACGGTTGTATGGTCGTAAGTGAGCAGGAGAAGTGCTTCCTTGCTTATTGGCGAGGCGAGGAATATGCGCCCCGATGCTGCGTTGAGTGATGCTACGGCAATCCACTTGCTTGCTGAGAGAGTATCATTAATATCCACCTGTGCATTATTGCCACTCGACAATCGGAAGTGCCCGGGAGTGCTCAGAGCCATACCTACGCGCTCTGGGTAGGCGAGGGCGAGGAGAGTGCCGATTTCATCTTGCGAAGGGATGGTGTTATCCTCCTTGCAATGCGCCATACGGCAGTATTCGGATGAAATACGTGCTATGCGTGACCAATGCCCGAGATTACCATTAGCCCTTGCCTGTCGAAGATGCGTGATACGGGTGAAGATATCAACGCCCTCTGTCATATATGGTAGCGGGTCTTTCTCTTCAAGCAAGGCGGCAATGTCACAGGCAAGTGATTTTAGGTTGTCATCAGCCACAAGGATTCTTGAAATGCGGGGGTGGCACGGAATGCGCGACATACGTTTCCCGAGTTCCGTGATGTTGCCGTTTCTGACAGCTCCTAATGATTCGAGCAAAGCCTGTGCCTGATACACGTTGCCTCGTGGCGGGAGGGTGAGCCAAGGCAGGGCCTCGATGTCATTAGCACCCCATGCCGTGATATCGAGAACGAGCGAGGAAAGGTCTGCATCAAGAATCTCAGGACGGCGACACTCCTGCATACCATGCTCTGCCGATTGCGCCCACATACGATAGCAAACGCCTTCCGACAATCGTCCGGCACGTCCCATTCGCTGTGTCGCCATATCGCGAGAGATACGCACGGTTTCGAGATGCGACATTCCGTTTCGCTTGTCAAAAACCATCGTGCGGCAAAGGCCTGAGTCAATGACTACTCTCACGCCCTCGATGGTGAGCGATGTCTCGGCAATGGAAGTGGCGAGCACCGTCTTTCGCTTTCCGTCGGGTGATGGTGCTATGGCTGCTCGCTGTTCAGAAGGCGAGAGGCGAGAGTAAAGGGGCATGATGGTGGAGTCGTTGGGTAGTGCCTCTGCCACGCGCCTTATCTCGGCTTCGCCTGGGAGGAATACGAGTATGTCGCCATCCTGCTCACGCTGCGCACGGATGATGAGTCGGGCAACCTCATCGGTGGTAGGAATATCATGTTCGGGTGCTATGTAGATAGGTGTTACGGGGAACATCCGCCCTTCGCTCTCTATCAGTTTTGCACCAAGGACGGTGCAGATGCTGCTTGCGTCGATGGTTGCCGACATGATGATTATCTTCAGGTCGGGGCGTATCATATTCTGCGCCTCACGCACAAGGGCGAAGGCGGTGTCGGAGGCAAGGCTACGCTCGTGAAACTCATCGAAGATAACGAAGTCAACGCCGTCAAGCGTTGGGTCGCTCACGAGCATTCGGGTTAGTATTCCCTCGGTAATCACCTCCAATCGGGTGCGAGGCGAAACCTTTGTCTCAAAGCGCATACGATACCCCACCGTTTCGCCAACGCTCTCGTCAAGGAGCGATGCCATGCGTTCTGCTATCTGTCGGGCGGCAAGGCGGCGCGGCTCAAGAACGATGCCTTTGCCCTTCATGCCTTCAAGGATTATGAGAGGCAGAACGGTTGATTTTCCAGCTCCCGGAGGCGCGGTAATGACAACGGACGAGTGATTGCCAAGAGCGGCATTTACCTCCTCGGCAATGGAATATGCAGGTAGGTGTGATATCTTATCTGTATGTAGCATTTGCTTTATTTTGATTGCAAAATTACTATTTTTTTGAGTGAAAACTCCTTTTTCTTGGCAGATTTATCGTATATGTTAAGGAAATTTACTAATTTTGCAACTCAAATTTATAACAAAAAGACAAAATAGATATGAATATTCTTCTTTGTGGTGGTGCCGGCTATATCGGCTCACATACCGCCATCGAACTTGACAAGGCTGGTCATTCAGTCGTTGTGGTTGACAATCTCGTGAACTCAAACCCTGAGTCGCTTCGCCGTGTTGCCAAGATTATCGGCAAGGAGATTCCTTTCTATGAGGCTGACGTGCGCGATGCTGAGGCTCTCGACAAGATTTTCAAGGAGAACAAGATTGATGCCGTTATCCACTTTGCTGGTCTCAAGGCTGTGGGCGAGTCGGTTGAGAAGCCTTTGGAGTACTACCACAACAACATGACTGGCACGTTCATCCTCATGGATGTGATGCGTAAGAATGGTGTGAAGAACATCATCTTCTCTTCTTCCGCTACCGTGTATGGCGACCCAGCTATCATTCCTATCACTGAGGAGTGTCCAAAGGGACAATGCACAAACCCTTACGGACAGACAAAGTCAATGCTTGAGCAGGTTATGATTGACGTGCAGAAGGCTGATCCTGAGTGGAATGTGGTGCTGCTCCGCTATTTCAACCCAATTGGTGCGCATCAGTCAGGCACTATCGGTGAGAATCCTAACGGCATACCAAACAACCTCATGCCTTATATCACACAGACAGCCGTTGGCAAACGCAAGGAGCTTGGTGTGTTCGGTAATGATTATGATACACCAGACGGAACAGGCGTGCGCGACTATATCCACGTTTGCGACCTTGCATCCGGTCATGTGGCAGCCTTGAAGGCAATCAACCGTAAGTGCGGTTTGGCAATCTACAATCTCGGCACAGGTCACGGATATTCCGTTCTCGATGTTGTCAAGGCATTCATCAAGGTGAACGGTGTTGATGTGCCTTACGTTATCAAGCCACGCCGTGCAGGCGATATCGCTACCTGCTACTGCGACCCTGCAAAGGCAAAGGCAGAGCTTGGCTGGGAGGCTAAGTACGGCATCGAGGATATGTGCCGCGATTCATGGAACTGGCAGAAGAACAATCCTGACGGATATTAAGAAGTAAACACATGAGGCTCGCAAATCGCGGGTCTTTTGTTTTAATACCCCTAATACATTTATTGGTTTGAGAAAAATAAATGTATAATACATAATAATCTGTATATGCGTAGGGAAGACGGCATCGGCATCCCCCTATTTCATAATTCCAGAAAACGTGTCGGTAACAGGTAACGGGTAACAATAAGAAAATAGTGTAAACTGCTGCCTATATTTTTATTTACTATATATAATAAGGTATATAAACTCCTTAGAAAGATTCTGTAAAATTTTGGCATACACAAAAATCCTTATTGTTACCTGTTACTTGTTACCGGTCGTGATTTTCTTACTTGTTGAGCGAGGTCGATATCTCGTTTATGACCATCTAAAACAAAGATAATGAGGCTGTTACGCATAAGTTGCAGGGAGAAGTATAGGCAACTGATAGTCTCAATAGCATAACAATAAGAATTAATTCATAGCTGATTCACCTTATTCAGTATGCTTGAAAAACGATGTAAAACGTGAAAACCATTCTCAAAACCATCCTCCAAACTTAATATTGGCTTCAATGGGATTCTGCAAGAACTTTCAACTCCTTCCAATGTAGGTCCGTTCTAGGTCCGTTCTAGGTCCGTTGTAAGTCCGTTGTAGGTCCGTTCATCCTATAGTCCTAAGAGCGGAGGTACAGCGGACTCAGAGCGAAGGCATAGTGTCTTCACCCCTACAGTAACAAGTAACAGGTAACAATAAGGATTTTAGTGTTAGCGTACTTCTTGTCTTACCACATGGAAGAAAAGATTATTGACCCTGTGTTGAGGAAGTTCTTCGATTCTTTGAAAGCGAAGGATGCAAAGCCTGTTACGAAGCCATCTGAGCCAAAGAAACAGCATTTTGGAGGTGCAGAGAAATTCGACAAGGTACGAGCTAAAGTCATTCAAAAAGAGGCTTCTTCTATAGCTAACATGCCATTAAAAAACAAGAATTTTTCACATGAAGTTACTATATCCAACCGAAAAATAAAGGAGAGGCTCAACCAACCAATAACTCCATTGAACGAAAAGAACGAAATGCTTCTTGACTTGAAGAATATTTTCTACAATGCCAAATATTTGTGCTCACTCAAGGATAATCCTACAAAGGAAACAAAACATAAGGATGTAAAATGGCATCATATTTTTGAGATAGAGATAGCGGGAAAGCCTGTAGCTTTAATCGTTCACGAAATGAGATGGGGAGAATTCCAAATTCACGGAATTTCAGAAGATGAAAAGCTATTGGCTTTGGCAAAAGAAAAGATGGAATCTTAAACCCATACTCTCCTGCACTACAAGCAGGCGCGGTATTTAAGACACCATCTTTCTTTGCTGCAAAGATAGAAATTATATTTCTAATCTCCAAACTTTTTAACAATAAATTTATGGCAAATACGCATAATATAGACAAAATCTTTGCTGAATTGGTAAGAAAGGTGCAAGAGAGGTGCCAATCAACCTCCCTCGCAAGGTCGGCATCATAGCGAAGAACCACTTTACCGACAACTTTCTGCAAGGGCGGTTTCGTAGATACAAGCCTCGAACCTTGGCAGACACCAAACGTCAGAATCGGGTAGGGGAGCAAGAAGAAGGGCTGGATATGTACTGTTGGCCGGGAATGATGCTAACGAGATGTTGTGGCATATTTGAAGGTATGGAAGGCGATGTAAAGAAAAAAATACTGTACAGCAATAAATAATAAAACCGCTGCAAAGAATTGATTTTGCAGCAGTTTTTTATTCTTTGTGGACTTGTACAGAAATGTGATGTGGTTAGATTCTTTACCCTATATGCTTGCTTACGATGCTGGTGAGGCGGTCGAGGTTCTCCTTCGTGTTGGCTGCGAGCACACCTGAAGGTGTGATGCATGTGAGGGCGTTGCCTTGAAGGTCGCTGATACTGCCTCCTGCTTCTGTCAGGATAAGGGATGCTGCGGCATAGTCCCAAGGTGATAGTAGGTATTCGAAATAGAGTTCGCAGCGCCCCATAGCGAGATAGCAAAGCTCTGGGGCTGCTGCTCCGAAACGGCGGATATCGTTACATTGCATGAAGGTGTCGCAGATGATGTCGGAGCATACCTTTGCGTATTCCTTGTGATAGACGGCGAGTGCGGTACACATGATGCCGTTCTGGAAGGGACGGTCGGAAACGTGTATCGGCTTGCCGTTGAGGAATGCTCCCTTGCCACGCTCAGCATGGAAGAGTTCGTTGGTGCGAGGCAGATAGACGACACTCATCTCCATGTGGCCGTTGTGCCTGAGTCCTACGCAGATAGCGCATTGACCTATGCCGCGGGAATAGTTTGCCGTGCCGTCGATAGGGTCGATGATCCATGTGTATTCGTGGGATGCGTCGTTGATATCCTCTTCCTCGCAGATGAAGCCGGAAGAGGGTAGGAGAGAGGCGAGTCTTTCGCATAGAAACTCCTGCACGGCGATGTCGGAAGATGTTACGATGTTAGAGAATCCGTCCTTCTGTGAGATTTCAAAGTCGTTGAGCATCAGTTTGGATGCTTCGCGAACTATGTTGATGATGGAATTGGTAAGCATGAGTCTTGTAAGAGTTCTATTCACGAGCTATCAGCCAAAGGAATTCAACGTTGCCGATGATGTATCTGCGCCACATCCTGCGTGGCTCGATGATGAGGCGGTAGAGCCATTCGAGTGAATGTTTCTGCCACCAGAGCGGAGCGCGCTTGGCAGTTCCAGCGAAGAAATCAAATACTGCACCGATAGTACCTACATGACAATGGATGTTGAGCTGGTTCCAATGCTTGTAAGTCCATTTCTCCTGCTTGGGGGCGGTCATGCCAATCCAGAGAAGATCGGGATTGGCTGCGTTGATGGCATTTATGATAGCTGCGCTGTCCTCATCGGAGAACTGAGGTTTGTAAGGTGGGGAGTAGGTCACTACATCAAGGTTTGCATACTCTACAGCGACACGCTGGCGTATAAGTGAGAGAACCTTTTCGGAAGAACCCATGAACATGACCTTCAGTCGTGTCTGGCCGTTTTCGATAACCTTGGCACTTCTTTCATTGAGACGGTTCATTTCGAAAGAGAAGAGATCCCATCCGGCTATGCGCTCCAAGGGCTGATACTTCGTCTTCTTCATTCGACAAGCCTTGACGATGCTTGCACCATCGGGAATAAGGTAGTCGCCCTCACGGAGAGCCTCCGCGAAGAGGCTATCCTTCTGGGCATTGTTGTAGCTGAAGGCATTGATGGTGTTTATCAGCGTCTTTCCATCAGGAATTTGTGCCAGTTCGTCACGTGACCTGACGAGTTTTATATCCTTTAGTTTAAGCATGTTACCTTTTCGTTTAATCGTGGGTAGGCTTATACCAGACAGGCATCCAATTCGGCCTTGATGAGCTTCTTGTCGAGATGTTGTCCGATAAACACAAGCTTCTGCATACGATCTCCGTAAATGTCGTCCCAGTCGCGAAGAACGTCGGGGTTCTGTTCAACGAACTGTTGGAACTCATCTGCCGGCATTGTGGCATACCACTGTCCTGCGTTTCGCAGGTTCACCTGCTTTCCTGCCTGTTCGAACACGTAGCATATATTCTGCTCGTCTGCGAAATAGCACATACCCTTTGCGCGGATGATGCACTTAGGCCAGCGTCGAGCTACGAACTCGTCAAAACGTGTGATGTCCATTGGACGTCGAGCTACATAGACGTATGTTCCGATGCCGTATTCCTCAGCCTCACCAGTCTCCTCATTGTGATGATGGTGGTGATGGCCGCAAGTGCACTCGCCTCCGTGGTGGTGCTCGCAATGCTCATCATGCTCATCGTGGTCATGCTCATCGTGGTCATGGTCGTGATGATGATGGTGATGGTGATGCTCATGATCGTGGTGGTCATCATCATCGTCTTCATCTTCATCTTCCATTTCATCAAGATGTTTCTCTACCTCTGTAACCCATGTAGCGGCAGTAACCGTCTTGTTGAAGTCAAACATATTGGTGTTGAGAATCTTTGATAGCTCCACATCTCCGTAGTTGCACTCAATAATCTCAGCTTTAGGCTGTAGTGCTTTGATAATCTCCCTAAGTCGTCCAAGCTCTTCTGGTGATACCTCAGCTGCCTTGTTGAGCAGCACGATGTTGCAGAACTCTATTTGCTGGATGACGAGGTTCTCAATGTCTTCTTCATCAATGTTCTGGCGCAGGAGGTCAAGTCCTCCGCCGAACTCATCGCGCATTCTGAGCGCGTCAACAACGCTCACTATACAATCAAGGCGAGCTAAGCCGTTCTTCCAGTATTTCTCCTCCATCTGAGGGATGGAGCAAATCGTCTGGGCGATTGGTTGAGGCTCACAGATACCGCTTGCCTCGATAACGAGGTAGTCGAATTTCTGCATAGCAGTAATGTCTGAAATCTGCTGAACGAGGTCCATCTTCAGAGTGCAGCAAATGCAACCATTCTGGAGTGCCACGAGAGAATCATCCTGTTGTCCTACTACACCCCCCTTCTGTATCAAGTCAGCATCGATATTGACTTCACCGATATCGTTTACGATTACAGCAAATTTGATACCGCGCTCATTTGAGAGTATTCTGTTGAGAAGAGTTGTTTTACCACTACCTAAATATCCAGTCAGCAACAGGACTGGGAGTTCATTTTTCATAATCATTTTTTATTTGTTTATGTATGATACTACGATTTTCAGTTTACTACGTTTTTCGGACAGCCTTCCGCGAAAGCCTTGATGTTAGCTATTACAGTGGAGACGAGTCGCTGTCGTGCCGCACCTGTCGCCCACGCTATGTGCGGGGTGATGAAGCATCGCGGAGCCTTTGTTAGCGGAGAGCCGTTGCGAGGAGGCTCTTGCGTAAGAACATCGGCACAGAAGGCTTCTATCCGTCCTTCCGTGAGGGCTTCGGCTACTGCTTCCTCGTCAACGAGCGGACCTCTGCCGGTGTTAATAATAATGGCGTTCCGCTTCATCTTGGCGATGTTCACATTATTAATAATATGCTTGGTGTCGGCTGTCAAAGGACAATGCAGGGAGATGACGTCGCTGTTCGTAAGAAGGTCGTCAATGTCCCTTGCCTTGGTGATGCCTTCGGGGAGAACATCCTGCGTCTTAGATGTAAGGGCAAGAACTTTCATTCCGAGGGCGAGTACGATTCGCGCCGTTGCAAGTCCTGTGTTGCCGAGTCCGATGATGCCGAATGTCTCGCCTGCAAGTTCACGCTGTGGCGTTAGCCAATAGCAGAAATCCTTGCTCGACTGCCATTCGCCCTTGCTTACGCTATCCGCATGAAGGGCCACACGGTTGGTTACGTTGAGCAGATGCGCCACAGCCATCTGAGCTACCGACATTGTGCTGTATGCCGGAATGTTGGTAACGATGATGCCATGCTCGCTTGCGTATTCCAAGTCCACTACGTTATAGCCAGTTGCAGCTACGCCCACATATCTGAGCTTCGGCAATTGCTCCATCACCTCCTTGGATATAATGACCTTGTTGGTCACTATAACCTCGGCATCGGCAGCACGCGAGACTGTTTCCGAGGGTGGGGTACGGTCGTAGATAACCACCTCACCTATTTCTTCCAGAGGTTTCCATGACAGGTCGCCCGGATTGGCTGTAAAGCCATCGAGAATAACTATCTTCATAAACTTAACCTTTCCGACTCCAAGAGTCTTCGTTTCTTCTCTATCATCTCGCCCTCGCGCTTTCCGTTGAATCCGCATAGCGAGCCGTCAGCGGCAATAACACGATGACAGGGCACGTCGGGAGCGAATGGATTGCGTTTCAAAGCCTGACCAATGGCCTGTGCGCTTCGGCATCCTATCCGTCGTCCCAGTTCTCCGTAAGAAATGGTCTCTCCTCGCGGAACATTCAGAAGTTCCAGATACACCTTGCGCTGGAATTCCGTGATATCCTGTGAGGAGAGAACGAGTTGTCGGGTTTCTTCGAGAGACACTTTTGATATTTACTATTTAGCTATTTACTATGTACTATTTATTTACTATTCTTTTGAATTACTATTTTTATAGCAGATGAAAGATAGGACATCATCCAAATAGTAAATAGTAAATCGTCAAATAGTAAATCATTTAGTCTTCCATCAGCTTGCGGTATCTCGGACGCTTGATCTCGTCTGTACCGAGACGTGCAGCCTTGTTGATTTCGTATTCCGTGTATGTTCCTTCGAAGAAGAACACCTTTCCGTCGCCCTCGAAGGCAAGGATATGGGTACAGATACGGTCAAGGAACCAACGGTCGTGAGAGATAACCACCGCACATCCGGCAAACTCCTCAAGACCTTCCTCAAGAGCACGAAGGGTATTTACGTCGATATCGTTGGTAGGCTCGTCGAGAAGAAGCACATTGCCCTCCTCCTTCAAAGCCATAGCGAGATGCAGACGGTTACGTTCACCACCAGAGAGCACGCCGCATTTCTTCTCCTGATCAGCACCTGAGAAATTGAAGCGTGAGAGATAGGCACGCACATTCACGTCCTTACCGCCCATGCGGATTGTCTCGTTGCCGCCGCTCACCACATCATATACGCTTTTGTCGGCTACGATATCCTTATGCTGCTGGTCAACGTATGCCATCTTCACAGTCTCACCACGCTCGAAAGTGCCGGAATCGGCTGTTTCAAGTCCCATGATGATGCGGAAGAGTGTCGTCTTACCTGCACCGTTAGGACCGATGATACCCACGATTCCGTTAGGCGGAAGCATGAAGTTGAGGTTCTCGAAGAGCACCTTGTCGCCGAATTTCTTGCAGACATTCTTTGCCTCCAAAACCTTGTTGCCGAGACGAGGACCATTAGGGATGAAGATTTCGAGTTTCTGCTCACGCTCCTTCTGCTCCTGATTAAGCATAGCGTCGTAGGAGTTAAGACGAGCCTTACCCTTTGCCTGACGAGCCTTAGGAGCCATACGAACCCACTCAAGCTCACGTTCAAGAGTCTTGCGGCGCTTGCTTGCCACCTTCTCTTCCATCTCCATGCGCTTTGTCTTCTGCTCAAGCCATGAAGAGTAGTTGCCCTTCCAAGGAATACCCTCGCCACGGTCGAGCTCAAGTATCCATTCTGATACATCATCAAGGAAGTAGCGGTCGTGGGTAACGGCAATAACCGTACCCTCATACTGCTGTAAATGTTGCTCCAACCAGTCGATTGACTCTGCGTCAAGATGGTTGGTAGGCTCGTCGAGAAGAAGCACGTCTGGCTTCTGGAGAAGCAGGCGACAGAGAGCCACGCGACGACGCTCACCGCCCGAAAGGTTTTCTACCTTCCAGTCGCCTGGAGGACAATGCAAGGCATCCATAGCGCGCTCAAGCTTCGAGTCGATATTCCATGCATCGGTAGCATCGATGATATCCTGCACCTCGCCCTGACGCTGGAAGAGCTTGTCCATCTTGTCCTGATCCTCGTAGTATTCAGGCAATCCGAACTTCTCGTTTATCTCGTTATACTCATTTATTGCATCATAGATATGCTGAACGCCCTCCATCACATTCTCCTTGACGGTCTTGTTAGGGTCGAGCTTAGGATCCTGCTCAAGATACCCTACAGAATATCCCGGGCTCCATACCACCTCGCCTTGGAATTTATCGTCGATACCGGCAATAATCTTCATGAGGGTGGACTTACCAGCACCGTTAAGACCGATGATACCGATCTTTGCGCCATAGAAGAAACTCAGGTAGATGTTCTTCAATATCTGCTTCTGATTCTGTGGGATGACCTTCGACACACCCACCATGGAGAAAATGATTTTCTTGTCGTCAACTGTTGCCATTAATGTTTTTTGTTTGATGTTTTTGTGGTCAAAGTCTAAAGGCTACATACCAAAGACTAACGACTTTTGACCTTTGACTTTTGTATTTTTGACGGCAAAGATACAAAAAAGAAATGAGAAAACCAAATTCCGTAGCACAAATAATTAATGATGTTAAATGCAAATTTTTATGTGTTTATCCCTAAATTTTATGTTCTTGCTTAAAAATAGAACAAATAGTAAGAAAAATATGCGAAAAAGTTGACATTTCAACATTGTTATGTGCTATTTGATGAAATTTTTGCTACAAAGATAGTGTTTTTTCACGGAAAATTATTATTTTTGCAGAATATTTTGTAAAATAGCTGAAGTTTCGCAAGCTCCACTTCAAATGAAAAGTGAATAGTGAAAAGTGAATAATACCTAATATTGGTAGCCACCAGAACGAGGGCGCTCACAAGGGCGTTAGCCTGTATTAAGTATTATTATCTATTCGTTATTCACTATTCACTTTCAACTTGAGCTTTGCGAAAGTTGAACAATTAACAATTAAAGATAAGATGAGAATAGGATTTGATAACGACAAGTACTGTACCATTCAGTCACAGCATATTCGTGAGCGTATAGCTCAGTTTGACGGCAAGCTCTACCTCGAACTTGGCGGTAAACTCTTCGACGACCACCACGCAAGTCGTGTGTTGCCGGGTTTTCAGCCAGACTCCAAACTGCGCATGTTCTCGCAACTGGCTGACAGTATCGAGATCGTCATTGTCATAAGCGCAGAGGATATTGAGCGCAACAAGGTGCGTGCCGACCTCGGAATTACATACGATGAGGACGTGCTCCGTCTGCGTGGTGAGTTCATGGAACGCGGTTTCTTCGTCGGCTCTGTCGTAATCACTCACTATAACGGTCAGCCTTCTGCAAAGGCTTACAGCGAGCGACTTGCCAACATGGGCATCAAGTCGTATTTCCACTATCTCATCGACGGCTATCCACACAACGTGGCTCTCATCGCTTCTGACGAGGGCTTCGGAAAGAACGACTATGTGGAGACCTCTCGCGAGCTTGTCATCATCACAGCTCCAGGTCCAGGTTCTGGTAAGATGGCAGTCTGTCTCTCACAGCTCTATAACGAGAACAAGCGCGGAGTACGTGCAGGATATGCCAAGTTTGAGACATTCCCTGTTTGGAACCTCCCTCTCAAGCACCCTGTGAACATCGCTTACGAGGCTGCAACAGCCGACCTCAACGATGTGAATATGATTGACCCGTTCCATTTCGACGCTTACGGTCAGGTGGCTATCAACTATAACCGTGATATCGAGATATATCCTGTTCTCAACGCTCTCTTCGAGGGAATCTATGGAGAGAACCCGTACAAGAGTCCTACGGATATGGGCGTGAACATGGTTGGCTATTGCATCAGTGATGATGAGGTATGCTGTCAGGCTTCTAAGGAAGAGATTGTGCGTCGTTACTATGAGGCAACCAACAAGCAGGTGGAAGGTGCAAGTAATCAGGCAGAGATTAATAAGATTCTCCTTCTCTTCAATCAGGCAAAGATAACGACCGACACACGCCGCTGTACCGTTGCGGCTAAGGAGCGCCAGAAGGAAAGCGGACATACCGCTGCTGCCATCGAGCTTAGCGACGGCACAATCATCTGCTCTAACTCATCAGAGCTTCTCGGCTGTTCTGCTGCCCTCATCCTCAATGCCACAAAGTATCTTGCAGGCATCGACCATGATGTGAAACTCATCCCGCAGAGCATGATAGAGCCTATCCAGAAGACGAAGATAGAATATCTCGGTGGCAAGAACCCGCGACTTCATACCGACGAGGTGCTCGTTGCCCTCAGCGTTCTCAGCGATACTGACGAAACCTGCAAGAAGGCACTTGAGCAGCTTCCTAACCTCCGCGGATGTCAGGTTCACTCAACTGTCATGCTTTCAGAGGTTGATCGTAAGATATTCAAGAAACTCGGTATCGGAGTATCTTGTGAGCCGGTGAAGAAAAAGTAAAAGCCTAACCAAGCCTTCCCAAACGGGTAGTCCGATGTTGATAATATCGGAGTATGTGACTTGATGTTATATAGTAATGCCGCTTATGGTAGTTCGTAATGAACAATTCCATAAGCGGCATTTACATTATTTGCCTTTTAGACTTATATACTATAACACATCCTTCCCTTTGGGAAGGCTTGGTTAGGCTTTTTTTACGGCCTCATTATCACCTCGGCATGATTGCCGCTCTTGAGAATCACATTCTTGATATAAGAAGAGATGTCCTCTGGTTTTACGTTCTCGATAAGCTTTTTTCTGTCTGTATAGTCATCCTTACCGTATAACTTCCAGTCAATGATGGCATTCGTCCAGAAACCATTGTTCTTGAGTGAAATCTCAGTTTGCTTAAGACCATTCTCCTTAATCTTCTTCACCTTGTCAGGATCTACCTTGTCGGCAGCGTCTTTAACGATTTTCTTCATAAGTTCAGCGGCCATATCAAGTTTTGAAGGGTCAGAGATAGGAGCCTGTGACTGAAGTATTACATAAGGCTTAGGACCTGCCAAATCAATACTTGCATATGCACCACAGCTATAGGCTGCAGAAGCATCCTCACGAACCTGTTTCAGCATCTCATTTGAAAGCACCTCACCTACATAGTTCATAAGAATATCATTCTTTAGAGAATTCTCAACTGGAGCATAGTAGAAGTTTGCAAGTACAGGCTTCGGACTCTCCATCTTACGGACGAAGTCACACTTCTTTTCGCCCTTGAAGTATGTACGTACATCCTTAATCTCTACGTTATCTGCCTTCTTTGCAGGAAGAGAAGCAATATACTGCTCAACGAGAGGAAGCAAAGTAGCCTCGTCATAGTTGCCAACGAATACGAAAGTATAGTTAGCTGCATTTGCTGTACGTTCCTTTATAATCTCAAGACAACGGTCGTATGAGAGCTGGTCAATGTCATCTATATTCATAATTCTATAGCGAGGATTGTGGCTATAGATGACATTATTTACAGAATCGTTGAATGTATATTCTGGCTGAAGTACATAACCAGGAAGAGCAATCTTGAGTTGTGAGATGTATGAGTCATAGCCCTTCACATCCTTACTCTTTGCCGTGAAGTTGAGATAAACCAGCTGCATGAAAGTCTCGATATCCTTAGGAGTTGTGGTTCCGCTTACATTTGAACGAGTAACGCTCAAACTGAAGTTTACACCGCATTGCTTTCCTGCAAGAGCCTTCTGCAAGTCATTGTTGCTGAAGTTTCCAAGACCAGAAACACTTCCAATGCTATTGAGATGTCTCAGATTAGCATAGTCCTTTTCTCCATACAGGCATGTACCGCCCTTTGCGAATGCTGTCATCTGAATCTCGTCGGCCTTGAAGTCGGTCTTCTTCAGAATAACGGTAGCGCCATTACTGAGAGAAAGTTCCTTATAGCCAAGAGCTGTGTTCTCTGTGGTCTTCTTGATACTTCCCTTCTTAGGAAGCTCAGCAATCAGAGGCTCGTTCTTAGTATTATCCACCCAAGGCTCGAGCTTCTCTGCACGAGCTGCCTCGTAGGTCTTGCGAAGCTCATCCACGGTTGGAACATAGCGGCCTTCCTTATCCTGAGCATACTCATACACCACGAGGTTTGTATCGCTCACGCTTATTATCTGCTTTGCATACTGGTTGATAGCCTCAAGTGGAATCATCTGAGATACCTGCTTCCAGATCTGGAACTCATCCTCAATGCTAGGAATTGGCAGATGGCTGAGATAGTTACTGAAGTACTCTCTACAGAACTGTGAATTAGTGCGCTTGTCGCGGTTAGTGTAGGCTTTCTCTATCTGAGACAGGAATTCCTCCTTGGCACGGACAAGCTCTGTAGCCGTATAGCCATGTTGTCTGATACGCATAACCTCACGTACAACCTCACGCATAGCCTCCATGTCCTTACCGTCCTTTGGATAGAGTGAGATGTTGAGAGCATCCTTTGTGTTGGCATAAATGAAATTACCGATACCGACATTTGCACTTATATAGGTACACTCTGGTTTCTGAACAAGCTCTGCGAAACGTGATTTAGCCATACTTGACACCATACGTCTTGCATATTCGTCAATAAACCACATCGTTGTGCCTCTGAGACTGTCAGGCATGGCATCTGTCTTCATGCTGATATTAATCTCGTTGGCAACCAGTTCCTTGTCCTTATCCACAAGATATATTGGCTCGTTGTTGTCAGGCACAGGAAACTTCTCTACCTTTGGGGCATTAGGATCAAGAGGAATAGAATTGAATAGTTCCTTGATAACCTTCTCCGTGTGGTCAACATCCACGTCACCAACTACGATGACAGCCTGATTGTCAGGACGATACCATTTCTTGTAGTACTTGCGCAAAGCATCGTATTTGAAGTTATCTACCACACTCATGAGTCCGATGGTTATACGATGTCCCCATTTAGAGTCAGAATAAAGCTTAGGGAAGTTCCTCTCATCCAGACGCTGGGAAGCGTTGTTGCTTCTTGCCCACTCTCCATGAACAACGCCACGTTCCTTGTCTATCTCCTTGTCCTCAAGCAACAGACCATTACTCCAGTCCTTGATTATGATGAGGCAGGAGTCAAGGGCTGACTGTCGAGTCGTAGGCACATTGTCAATGTTGTAAACAGTCTCGTTGAGACTTGTGAAGGCATTAAGGTCACGGCCGAAAGCTACGCCAAGTGAACGGCAGAATTCAACGATGCCATTCTCCTTGAAGTGCTCAGAACCATTGAATGCCATATGCTCAAGGAAGTGAGCAAGACCGCGCTGGTCTTCTTCTTCCTGCATAGAACCTACACGCTGGGCAATATAGAAGCTCGCAACATGTTCAGGCCATTCATTGTGACGGATGTAATAGGTAAGACCGTTAGGTAACTTGCCGATGCGAACATCTTTATCAACAGGCACAGGTGGCAACTGCTGAGCGTTCGCCATTGCTGTAAGCGCAAAGGCAAACAGCGAAAAGAGTTTTCTTAGTTTCATTTGTTTTGTTCTTAGTTATAATTTTAAGAAATTTCGTTCCTTATCTAAAATAGACGCAAAGATAATAAAATAGATTCAAGAAAATATCATTTTAACTTCTTTTATTACATTGTGTCCGTATAAAAGTCATTGTACTCATACTATTATAACGTGAATTCGACGACTTGCTTCAGCTTGATGAGCTTCAGCGAATAAAATAAAACGCTGTTGTTTTAGCAGCAAGCTGCTGTTTACGGAACAAAAATTTTTAGAAAATTACCAGAAAATTTAAATTTTCTGGGCTAAATTTTCTGGTCATCGTGAATAATTTTCTGTAAAACCAAGCAACAAAGTTGCGTTTGTTAAAGAATTTTGAATTCGTCGAATTCAGGTTATTATTGCATACACACGAAATCTTAATCCGTTCGCGAAATTGCGAAAAATATTTCAATTATTCGGTTTATTTGACACCCTCAACCTTGAATCCAGCTTTTCTAAGGAGATTGACGACGCCTTTCTCACCACCGAGATGACCTGCACCTACAACGAAGAGGGTAGGGCTATTCTTGATGATTGCAGGAATCTTCTTTGCCCAGTCGCTATTGCGGTTGAAAATCAAGCCATTCATATACTCCTCAGTCATATCGCAACTATTCCCCATCTTCATATAGGTGATTTCCATGAGCTTTTCAATGTTATGCTCATGGTAGGCATCCAGCAAGAGTAAGGTCTGCTTGTCATAAAACTCGCTATTGTCTATGCTGCACATCAGTTGCTCTATCATTTCATTCATAGGTCTTCCGAACATTAGTTTTGTCTGGAAATCCATTGTCTCAAGACCATTCGTCTTCTTACCCTTTTGGATAGCGGTTTGCTGAATACTGAGGTCGAGGATGTTGTTCGGATTCAACTTACCCTGCATCTTTTTCAGGAAGTTCGTGATAGTGAGGGTGTTATCCAATGTTGCTGGATTCATCTTGCCCATCTGCTGAAAGAGCATAGGGTTACTGAGACCTGTACCGACTATAGATGTCACGTATTTGTCAAGCTTCTCAAACTGTTCTGCGGTAAGAATATCTTTGATAGTCTTGCCATCAGGAAGCATAGTTATTGCCTGGGTGGCTGCAAGTGTATCAGGATTAGTCATGGTCTTTACGTCCAATTCTCCATACACCTGATCAACCTCGTCAAGAGCGGCATTAGCTCCCGGAATCTTATCCAGATAGCTACCATCCTCCAAATGGAAGGTGCCGATGATATACGAAGGCTTCTGCTGAGAGTCAGAAGTGATACGATATAGAAGCTGCGCATTGGCAGACACGAATGTTGTAGCTGCAAGTGCTACGATTGCTATTATTTTTTTCATTGTCACTAAGCCTGATAAGCTACAGGCATGTTAATTATTAATTGTTAATTGTTAATTGATTTATTCCACACCTCCACGATTTCCTCGATACTTATACCGAGCATTCTCGCCTGTCGGAACAATTCAGGCAGTTGTTGGCGTTTGAAGTCCTCCTTCTGCCCTTTGAGCAGTTTCTTCTTTGCGTCGGCACAAACGAAATAGCCTATGCCACGCTTCTGATATACGATTTCCTCGCGTTGCAATACTTCCATAGCTCTTAATACTGTATTATAGTTAATCTCGTAGGTAACAGCCAGTTCCCTGACGCTCGGAATGCGGTCTTCGCCCTGGTAGTTACCCTTTAGTATCTCTTCGCAAAGCTGATATGCAACCTTGCCGAAGATTGTTTTTTCGTTAGCTGTAATCATATCATAAAGAATCCGCTATTTGCTGGTTGCCAGCGCTTGTACAGCTGCCAACTTGCAATTAATAATACTGGTGAAAGGAATGCAAATATGCAAGTAACCTCTGGTTCTGAAGATATTCCCAATTCGAGGCCAACTGGAATGAACCAATGAGCCATCACACCCAGACAGATAAGAATTCTATACACAAATTTCTTTCTTATAAGTGCCCTAAGGAATATGTAGAAACTTGAAAATGCAAGAATGCTAGAACTCCTGTTTGGATGTATGTACATTTTTCTGAGCCAATAGCCTGTTTCTATGTCATTTTTCAAGATGTCAAGACTTGATAGCAACTGGAATAGGCCTTCTATAGGAACAGAAATCAGCAACATACCTATCGTGTATGCATAACTTATTGCGATGGCATAAGTAAACTTTGTGCCTTCTTTTTCAGGTAGCAATGAATAATTCCTGTCGTGAAGTATGCCTCCAGCCATTTTTGCTTGTACAATAGTGATTATCAACAGATAAAATGTTGTAAAAAGACTGTAGTAGTCAATTTCCCTCATTGTGTTCATGTCTATTTTCTCCAGGCTTTCTGTTTGAAAATTGGCATTTTCTTGTTTTACCATCTCTATCATCTGCTCCTTGCTTGAGTGCTTTATCATATAACTTGCGGTTCCTGCATTGTAGGTGAGATAGATAAAGATGATAAGCGGAACAATAATGGCGATCAACCATTTTTGCTTATAGTTTTTTAGTATGAATCTAAATGTATTCATATTTTTTATTCTAATTTTAAATCATGAATATTCCGCTATTGGCAATCTGCCAGCGCTTGTAGATGTGATAGCTTGCGATTAAGAGAGCGAAACCGAGTATCCAGAACGTAATGCAAAGGAATGGGGGGTAGTCTTGTGGAACTATCGCATAAATGTCGGAAAACACACTGATGGTAATGACAATCCCATACATTACGCTCTTGTTGCGTATCAGAGTGGCGAGAAACGCATTTGTTGCTATTGTCAGGAACAAGCATGAGAATCCTCCTGTTCTTTCACATAGGAAATTCGTGTACCTACCAATATGGATGTCTGTCTTTTGTGAGAAAACATACTCTAGTGCTGCACCAATGCCATCTATTACGTATGGGAAAAGCAGACTGATGATAATGAGTGTAAAGGCTGCACCTAATGCTGTGAGATACTTTCGAAGCGTTGTGGCAGGCAGCTGATAGTTGCCTATAGAACTAAGTTCACGCACAGCTATGCATGCAGGTATCGATAGAATAAAATATTGTATGTAGCAACATGATGGGTATATCAATTCAGGATCAGGTATAGGAGTATTTCTTGAAAGTGACAGTAACATCAGCAAAATATACATAAAATTTGCTCCAAGAAACATCAATAGTATATACCCTCCATACGTAATAAAAATATTCTTTATTGTATTCATAATTCTGCTTTGTTTTTTTATTTTTGTCCGCTCTTCCTCCATAGATACTCCATCGTTACTCCATATCAACTCCATATCAAGTCCATCGTTTCGATGGAGTATCTATGGACTTATGATGGAGAAGTGATGGAGCAGCATAGGAGGAATGAGGTTTCTACATCATATCATCAGAAGTCCGTTATTTGCTATTTGCCAGCGTTTGAAAAGCTGATAGTTTAATATCAGAAAGACTATTGTTACAAATAAGCAGATTATGCTTTCTGTCATTGATACACACATTGGCTTACCGTATGCAAAACAGAAACTATTCAGGAATGAGATTGTTATTATTGCAACAAAAAATCCAAGGGTTTTTCTGAATAATACGCCACAAAACACGCCCGCACTCATTTCTGCTAATATAAGTGGGAATATCCCGTTTTGGGCAAAGTGTCTCATAACTCCTCCTATTTCTATTTGCCTGTCAGGAAAATAGATAGCAGCCAATACGCTGCCTATCATTTCCACTGGTAGGCTTATAAGGATCAAAGTGAAGCACATGAATAAAACTGTCAGCAAGATAATCACGTATTTCTGGAATAGCGACATTGGCAATAGCGACAACATGTAATTTCCACGTGGGCTTTTCACCTGAGGATTGCACATCATCTTAGGTGCGAATACGCTGATACCTGTTAAGGTTCCACAAATCATCATAGCCATACTGCTATACGCACTTGTGATAAAAAAGTTCGGATTGTCAACGAATACGAACATTAAATATATTCCGCTTATAAATATGACACCAAATATCACAACTACTTTTAGCCACTCCTTTGAGAGTCTGAAAAATAACTTATATTTGTTCATAGCCTTGCTTCTTTAGCGTTTAACTTATACATTTAAAATACCATTATTTGCTACTTGCCAGCGCTTGAATATATAATAGCCTGATATTATAAAGGCTATTGTCGCGAATATGCAGATGGCATTTTCTGTCATTAGTAATGACTCTGGAAGGTCGTATTGGCCTTTACCCTGTGTATAAGCCATATTGTGACCAAGGGTACAACCCAGATATCCACCAGCAGGAATGCTCACTGCCATTATAGCAGTACTTGCGTGACTGATTCTTCTGAATAACACGCTACAAAATAGACTTGCGCTCGCCCCAGCTAACAAAAGTGTAAATATTCCGTCATGGGCAAAATGATTTAGCATGCCTCCTATTTCGATAGGTGTGTCTGGTGAATAGGTGGCTGTCAGCATGCTGCCGATTATTTCCAATGGCAGGCTCATCAGAAGGGCAGATAAATACAGAGTCAAAGTAGCTATCACAAGACTCATGTACTTCTTTAATGGTGATATCGGTAATAGCGATATCATGTATTTTTCAGGTGATAAACCTTCTGTCATATTGTAAACGGATTTTGGTACAGTCATGCCGCAAATCATAATGTATCCGGTACAAATAATTGACATAAAGCTATAGATGGTCATAAGAGGAAAGTAGGTGTTGTCATTAGCAAACACATAAAGTGTATATAGACCACCTATACAAAAAGTGCCCACTGAAATACCCATTATGAGAAAATCTTTTATGAGCCAGAGGAAAAACTTGAATGTGTTCATAGCCTCTATTTCTTAAAAGCGTTGGGATTTTCGTTTACTGCCTCGAAGAGAAGTTCTAGACTTACGGGAGTCTCTTCTTCTGACTCTGTGCGACGAGCCACACAGAGATTGCCCTCAAGGCTCTTCTCTGAATAGAGCACCTCACCCTTTGGAGTTGTGCCGAAAGTGTATTTCTGGCCAAGTCCTTCTGTTGTATCGTTTACGAGAAGATCCTTTTTGCCAACGATGATTATGTGGTCAACCATCTTCTCAACATCGTGTACCTGATGGGTAGAGATGAGGATTATGCGGTTCTCGGTCATGTGACTGTTGATGAGCTTGCGGAAGATGCGCTTTGAAGGAATGTCAAGTCCGTTGGTAGGCTCATCCATAAGCAGATAAGGCACGTTGGTAGCTAATGCGAAGCATATCATCATCTTCTTCTTTGTACCCATAGAGAGCTTGTTGAGGCTCTTCTTTTCTGATTTGAGATCGAACTCGCGCATACACTCGTCCATTACCTCCTGACTATAATCCTTGTAGAAAGGACTGTAGAGCTTGATGAAGTTTTCAAGAGAGAGGTTAGGCACTATAAGTTCCTCTGGGATGAAATACAGTTTCTCAAGAATTGACTTACTCTTGGTCTTTACGTTTTCGTCATCGATGGTAATCACGCCTTGCTTGGCAAAAAGCTGTCCGGTGATAAGGTTAAGAAGCGTTGTCTTACCAGTACCGTTTTTGCCGAGCAGTCCTACAATGGAACCTGGATTCAACTGAAGGTTCACGTTTTCAAGTACATTCTCCTTTGAGCTTTTGTAGCCGAAGGTCAGGTTTTGAATTTGTATCATATCTATTCTGTTTTTGAAGTGTTTGAAATTACTTGTTGATATACTTACATGGTGTCATAGTGAAGTATGACAGTGCAAAGATATTTCTTTCTTTTGAACCAACCAAATTCTCAATAAGAAAACAATCTTTAATTAACATATATTAACTAAAATTCCGCATTTTCCCCCTTGTAAAGCTTTGAAATCACGAAAATATGAATGATTATTTGGCTATTCATCGGAAAAAGTGTACCTTTGTGCCGAAATTATAAGTAATTGTGTAAAACGTATTATATAAAAAGGTATTTGTAATTAAGATTATGAAGACAAAGATTTTATTGGTAGCAGCGATGATGCTAGGTGGTTTTTCAATTGCTAACGCCCAAGGTTATGTTGCAGGTTATGGTGGCAAGCACAATAGTGTGAAGGCTGACTTTAACTGTGGATGGTTCATCTCAGAGTTTGAAGATCTTTCAGAAAAAGGCCATCGTGGCATTTTCGGTACAGGTTTTTCTGTTTCTTATGAGCATGTATTCAAACCTGGTATTGGCTTTGGATTAAATTACATAATGGAAAACGGAAATGAGGATGGTATAAAGACACAGTTTGTAGGTCCTTCTTTTGTTTACGCAGGATCTTTCGGAAGCTGGACGTTGAGCTATTCTGCAGGTCTTGGATATGGAAATTTCAAATTTGATTCAGACCGTATGGGATATGCTGATGAGGGTGGATTGGGCTATTATGCTCAGGTTGAGGCTCAGAAGCGCTTCTCAGACCACTTCGGCATAGCTGCTGGATTACGTGTCCTTGATATTACCACAGGAGTAGATAAGGATAGGATTACTGGCACAGGCTCGCTAAGATTCACTATCGGTCCTCGCTTCTATTTCTAGACCGAACTAAGTCTTCCCACAAGGGAAGGTGTGTTATATACCTTTTATAGCTATAACAGTAATATAAACGCAAAGACGCAAAGACTCAGGGTTTCTTATTGAAATCTCTTAATCTTTGCGCCTTTGTGTTTAATTTTAGGGGTTGCCTATAGCGGCATTACCATTCATATCCTTCTGATTCCTGAAAGGCTTGCATGTCTCTTTACTTTCTTTCCGCAGCTATCATCTCCCTTATCTTCTCGTTGAACTCGGTAGCCTGTATGAGCTGTTCAATGGTGAGGTGCATGCGATATCGCCAGTAGTGCCTTGGATTGGCGGGGATGTTGATGCGCTCGGCATCGGCATCGGCAAGACGCAAATCGGCATCGGTGGCGAGCCAGTCCTGTAGCGTGAGGATGCAGAGCATTGACGGACAGGCGAGGTGGTTGCTGACTATCTCCGTGGCAATATCTGGTGTGAGAGGGTGGGGGGCTTTGCCCTCACGGCCAAGTGACCATTCCCAATAGTTTTGTGTGCGTTCCTCGTCCTCATCCCACCACATACGCAGGGTGGCGGTGTCGTGACTGGAGATGGTGCAAACCGACATGAACGGATTGCGCTCGAGCACTCCGAACGCTACTTGCGGATCCTTCGGCATTGACTGTATCTCGAGCGAGAGGATGTTGAGCTGGTTGATTACCCAAGCCACGCATTCCGGCACCATACCGAGGTCTTCGGCACATACCAGCATCTTTGTCGCATCCACAAGTCGTGGGAGTTTCTTCATCGCCTCCTCGTACCAGAACTGATTGTTCCTGCGATAGAAATAATCGTTATACAGGCGGTTGAAGTTGTATTTGTCGTGCTCCCATAGCGTTTCGTAACAGGTGTCTAACTGTGCTGAGATTCGTGGATGAACGAGTTCCGGGTTCTTGTGGTCAACAAGGAATAGCACGTTGCTCTGGAGGGAGTAAATGCCCCCCTCCATCTCCCCCGAGTGGGAGGGATTTTTGGATTGTATTATTGTATCTAAAGACTCCCTCCCTCGGGAGGGCTGGGGAGGGGTCGTGTGTGTCTTGAAGTACTTTTCTATCTCCCTCTGCGTCTTGAACCCCTCGCGGAAACGGTATGTGTCATCGTGCCAAGGCTCAAGGAAGGTGTTCTTTACATATTCTGCATTCTCACCGAACATACGTTCCAGTACCCAGTCGGTTATGAATGGGTTGAGGAAGAAATCCTCCTGCCATTTAAGTCCGTATTGCTCAACCTCCTGACGTGTCATGCCGAGAGATGGCTGGAACTGCCCGAGAAGTCCGTGGACGCTGTGGATTGGTATCTCCCAGATACGGAAGAAGCCAAGCACATGGTCTATGCGGTAGGCATCGAAATATTTTGCCATGTTCTGGAAACGGCGAATCCACCACTGGCAGTCGTCCTTCAGCATCTCGTCCCAGTTATAGGTAGGGAATCCCCAATTCTGTCCGTTTACTGAGAAGTCATCAGGCGGCGCACCTGTCTGTCCGTTGAGGTTGAAATAGCGTGGCTCCATCCATACATCACAGCCGTAGCGGTTTACGCCGATAGGGATATCGCCCTTGAGCGCCACCTTGTGAGCCTGTGCGTATTTATGGGCGGAAATCATCTGCTGCGCAAGGATGAACTGGATGTAATAATAGTAAGAAGCCGCCTTGTATGCCTTGCTTCGGGGGTTGGTGAGCGATTTACGGTCAGCCTCGTTCCATGTGTTATGATCGGGCCATTCAGAGAAGTTGGCTGTGCCGTTGGTGTCACGCAGAACGCTGTACTGAGCATAGGGCACGAGCCATTGCTCTTCTTCCTTGAACCATTGCTTGTATTCCTCGGATGCGAGAGTTTTTTGGCCTTCCTGTTCGAAAAGGAGATGCAGATACTCGTTCTTGGCATTGTTCACGCGCTCGTAGTCAATCTGCGGAAGGGCGTTGAGCTCTTTTCTGAGTTTTTCAAACTCTGTGGCTTTCTTCCAGTCTTTCAACGGAGGAAGCTGTCGGAAATCAGCATATTGCGGATGAAGGGCAAAGATGCTGATAGCGGAATAGGGATATGAGTCGGTCCATGTGCGTGTTATGGTCGTGTCGTTGATAGGGAGCACCTGAAGGATGCGTTGCCCTGTGAGCGATACCCAGTCAATCATTTTCTTCAGGTCACCAAAGTCGCCGACTCCGAAGCTGCCTTCCGAGCGGAGAGAGAAAACGGGAATGGCTGTGCCTGCGATGCGGTCGGCAGGGATAGCGAAGTGTGCCATCTCTATGCTGATAGTCTCTGTTTTTCCGCTCTCTATCTCTGGGATATACAGAACACGGTTCATACGCGCTTCCCATATAACAGGCACGCTCTCGTCTTCATCAATTACGATATACTTCATCTCAATGCTCTTGCCTGTGAGATTCGTGACATCGATTACGGCTGTCCACTCGTTATCGCCTGTATAAAGGCATCTGAGGGCTTCGCGCTCCTGCCAGTTGCCGAGTTCTTCAACGCTTCCGCTTAGGGCAAGACGCTGGTTAGGACGAAGCTGTGGAGCCTGTACCTTTATTATAAGGGTTTTGTCGAATACACTCTTCCCGAGAGCCTGTATTTCGTGTCGGTGTATGCATTCGGTGAATGCTGTGCTATAGAAGTAATTCATTAAAGTCTGATTTGTTATTTCCTCTTGTTCCGTCTGCAAAAATACACATAATATCCTAAGATACGCAAATTTGCTGTCCGTTATGCATGATATCTCATTGCTAACGTTTGCGAATACGGAATCGTTTTTTATACAGAATCCTGTTTCCGGATTCTTTGTCTTTATTCCTCGCAAAATTACTAATTTCAATCTGAATACTGAAATTTTTGAAGGAAAATTTTTCCGCAATCGTGAAAAATAACACGTTCAAAATGTTATATTGTGCTTTTCTTGCCTTTGCGCAACCGATTTCATTCAGTATCTTATAGATTTTATGCAAAAAATTTCTTCATTTGAGAAAAATTTCATATATTTGCACACGAAAGCAATAATATTCATATAAAATGTTCATAAAAATATCACTTATTAACCCTATATAAACTATGCCACATTCACAGATTACAATGAAGGATATTGCCAAGGCACTGGGAGTGTCGGTGGCAACTGTCTCACGAGCATTGGCTGATAATCCAAGTATTAGTGAGAAAAGAAGGAAAATGGTGCAGGAGTATGCCAAGGAGCATAATTTTGTATCAAACGTTCTTGCGGAATCTTTGCGCCATTCCAAGGCGAGGTCACAGAAAATCATAGGTGTCATTGTACCTGAGATAGTGCATTATTTCTTCTCTACCGTTATTTCCGGTATTGAGGAAGAAGCATCAAATCGAGGGTATTCTATCATTGTTGCTCAGAGTAAGGAGCAGTTTGATCGTGAAGTGAAGATTTGCGACAACTTTATCAGGTCAAGAGTTTGCGGTGTAATCGTTTCACAGGCAAAGAACACTAAGCAATACGATCACTTTATCCGTATCATAAACAATGAGATGCCTCTTGTGTTCTTTGACCGTATCTGTACAGGTGTAAATGCCTCCAGAGTGGTTGTCGATGACTATCACGGAGCATTCACGGCAACAAAGTATCTCATAGACACAGGTTGCAAGCGAATTGCCTTTTGCGGAAGTTCGTTGCATCTTGAGATTGTGAAGAATAGGATGAACGGCTATAAGGATGCCCTTCGTCTTCACGATATGGAGATTAATAACGATTACATTCTTGAGTGTGATTCACGTGAACTCGCTGAGCAGATGATTCCTGAGATGATGCAGAGTGACAATAGACCTGATGCATTCTTCTGTATCAATGATGATACCGCCATTGGAGTTATCCATATAGTGAAACGTCTTGGATTCAAGATTCCGGAGGATGTAAGTATCTGCGGATTCACCAATTGCGAGCGTGCGTTGGCTTGTGATCCTATGCTCACTACCATGGATCAGCGAGGTAATGAAATAGGTCATCAGGCAGCAAATATCCTTATCAATAAGGTTGAGGGTATTACTCCGCTAAACCGCGTTGAAAAGCAGGTGGTAAGAAGCAATCTCATTGTTCGCGGCACAACTAAAGGGCCTATGCTATAATGGGATTTTGGGATATGTTTAAACTAACAGTTTTGTAATTCGCTTTTATCGTTATTGAGTCTACTTTAGTAAGTGGACTCAATAATAGTTTGTGATAATACATTGAATCAAAATGATATAGTTATAACAAATTTGAAAAGATTAATTCTGTAAGTCCTTTGGGGGATTGTAACTTTGTAGCTTGCTCTTTTCTGAAAAAACGTTTGGGTTAATCCTGCTATGCAAGTTTTCAACGACGATTAGAAAAATAAACTCATGTATTACTTTTGTTTTGGGTATTTTATTTGGATTTTCAACGAACTTTTATTATCTTTGCAAAAATTACCAAAAACATTCATAATAACTCTATGATCAGAAGCAAGTTCATAATATCTGTTTTGTTGATGCCAGTAGCCATTCTCGCATCAACTGACTGCTTGGCACAGACACGACAGGCAAACACAATAGCATGCCCTGCTGACTCAACGGCAAAGGCTGTATATAAAGGTGAGACGAGCATGGCATACTCGCTCTTTGAGCAAGTGGATAAACAACATGACAAGAATGAGAATGTTGTTATCTCGACTCTATGCCTGGCAGATGCTCTGACCATTCTTGCCAATGGCGCCAATGGCATTACACTCGACCAGATAACGAGCGTGTTAGGCACGGAAGACCTGAACGCGGAAAAGGTTAGTGAGGTGTATGGCAAACTGAACGACTATCTTGCGGGATATGCTCGTGAGGTCGGGATAAAAAACGCTAATTCCGTTTGGATAGATAACAAATTCAAAGTAAAGAACGAATTCTCAACCAAGAACAGGAATGATTTCAAGGCGGAGATTCGTAATCATATCCTCGCCTCTGACATGACCAAGAACAACATAAACCAATGGTGTTCACAAAACACAAGGGGAAGTGTCAAGAATATTCTCAGTCACCCCCTTTCCTCAGAAGCAAAGATTGCGTTGTTCAATATTGTGTGCTTCAACGGCACTTGGAATAACGTGTTTGAAGAGGACGTTACACGACCTATGGATTTCACGAATGCCGACGGCTCGAAATCAAAGGTTATGATGATGCAACAGGAAGATCACTACCAAGTATATGAAGGTGAAAAGATGGATCTTCTCAGAATACCTTATTTGAAAGGAAACTTCTATATGGAGATTTATCTGCCACACAAGGGCGAGAACCTTGACGACTGTCTGAGGAATTTCAGCAAGAAACAGGACACGCAGATGAGGAAGCGCACAAGCGACCAGAAAGTTGCTCTTGACATGCCTCGCATGGATCTTAAATGCGACAACACTTTCAATGAGCCGCTTAAGGCAATGGAAATGACTGACGCCTTTTCCTTGGAAGCTGATTTTTCGGGGTTAGCCGATAACTCCCCCTCTGTTTCCGACATAAGGCAGATAATAAACCTCAAGTTCTGTGAGAAAGGAACAGATGCAGTTTCTTCTTCTAAAAAGCCTTTTAATAGTGAAGAGATGACGGTCAAGCCATTCTTCTTCACAATGAACCGCCCGTTCTTCTTCACTATCCGCGAACACAAGTCGGGCGTTATACTATTCATGGGTAAGGTTAGAAAGTTGTAACAAGGCTTGCACCTTGGGTTTCAGAAAGTAAATTAACGTCAGTTCGACGAATTTATTCAGTTGTATATTGTTGACTATCATGTGGTTGAAAGAGCTCTGAAGAAGCGATACCTAATAGGGCAGTCCGTCAGGGCTGTTATATTTGTCGATATAGGGGGTATGAGGTCTGAAGGACCGACACCTAAAGTCTTCAGGTGTCGCACTTACAGCGCTCCTTTAATCACGCATCTATAGAATAACAGCCCTTACGGACTGCCCTATTAGGTGTCGGGCTTTGGCTTTCCCTTCGGCCGCCGACCTCTTCGACGTTCAGCCCTCGCAGTCTTGAATTCGTCGAACTCACGTTAAAAAAGGAAACGGATTTATCTGAAATAAACACGAAGACGCGAAGGAAACACAGAAAAAAAATAATGCGAGATTAATGTGACATTGATGGACATTATATGTTCTCACAGAGTGAGGGAACATTAATTGTTCACAAATACCGCGTTAATATCGCACTAATTATTGTCAGTTCGACGACTTGCTTTAGCATGATGAACTAAAGCAAGTCAATATTACTGTGCTACTATCTCGAGCACACGACTTGACCAGTCGTTGCGCTTGCCGTAGTCAACATTGTGGGCGTAAGGCATTTCGAGACCAGTCTGCATGAGATATGCTCCGCTGTATGTCTTGCCCTCGCAAGAGAGAGGCGTGTCGTCAACACGGTTTAGCTCGTGAACCTTATACATGCGGTTGGCATCGAGTCCCGACATGCGGATACGTGGCAGGTGCTGATTCTTGAATGTCTCGAGTTTCCACCAGAAGAACACGGCTTTCTGCTTGTCGGCTGACACATACATGAGCGATGCGAGGTTATCGCCCGAGTATGGCGAATGGAGGCGATAGAGGTCGCCAAACTGAACGACAGGACGGATGCGCTTGTAGTCGGTTATTGCCTGTCGGCAGAATGCTTTCTCCTCGTCGGTCATGTTCTTAGGCTGTATCTCCATGCCCAGACGGCCAGACATAGCCACGTCGCAACGGAACTTGATGGAGGTGGTGCGATATACGGCATGGTTCGGCACGGCTGATATATGACTCGCCATTGCTATTGCAGGGAAGAAATAGCTGGTGCCCCATTGCATGAAGACGCGCTGGAGGGCATCGGTATTGTCGCTTACCCAAAACTCGTCAAAGTATGGCAGGAGACCGTAGTTGGCACGTCCGCCTCCTGAGGCACAATCCTGAATGACCACATCTGGGTACTTGGCACGCACTCGCTCGCACACGTTTATCAGTCCGCGGTGATACTCTATGTAGAGGTGGCTCTGGTCAGCCATAGGGAGATATTGCGAGCCGTGGTTCATCACAGGCGCATTGGCATCCCACTTGATATAGGCAATCTCCGGATACTTGGTGAGGAGGTTGTCAACGATGGAGAAGACATAATCCTGCACTTGTGGATTTGACAGGTCGAGGACTACCTGAGTGCCGCCTCGTCCCTGAACAGGCTCACGACCCGGAGCCTTGATGATCCAGTCGGGATGCTTCTCGTAGAGCTCGGATGTGGTGTTAGCCATTTCAGGCTCAATCCAGATACCGAATTTCACGCCGTTCTTCTTCGCATCGGCAAGGAGTCGCTCAATGCCTTCCGGCAGTTTCTTGGTATCTACAACCCAGTCGCCAAGGGCTGCATTGTCGGTGATGCGGCGGTATTTATCGCCAAACCAACCGTCATCCATAACGAAGAGTTCACCGCCCATTGATGCTATGTCGTGCATCATCTGATCCATACCCTCGTGGTTGATGTCGAAATACACGCCTTCCCAAGAGTTGAGCAGAATCATACGCTCCTTGTCGCCGTGACGGAGCATATACTTACGCGCCCATGAGTGGAATGTCTGGCTCACGCCGTTAGTTCCGCTGACGGAATAGGTATAGGCAGAGCGCGGTGTGGTGAATGTCTCGCCCTTCTTGAGATGATACTCGGAGTTATCGGGATTGATACCTGCAAAATACTGGTGATAGTCGGTTTCGTCAGTATCAATAGTGATACGGAAGTTACCGCTGTAGCAGAGGGCGGCGCCTATGACATCGCCTGTATTCTCACGGGCAGGACCATCGAGTGAGAGCATCACCTCGTTGCGGTCGGAGGTGGCGTTGCGGAGTCCGTCCTTGTTCTTTATCTCAAGCTGTCCGTTTTTCAGAGGCTGCTCAACGAGCTGTCCCTCGCTTGCCCAAGAGCCGTGGAAATGGGTGACGTGCACGTTGCCGCGACGCACAGGGAGAAGAGGGTTATAGAACTGCGTGAGGGTTACGGTTTTCTTCTCATCGTTTTTGATATCCGTCCAAGACTCAAGCATATCGATGTCGCTGTATGCGAGATAGTAGAGGTGAACGGTTGTAGGATAGAGAGGGTCTTTGAGGGTGACGGTGAGCAACTGCCCTGAGCGCGTTTCGCCATTAGGGGCTTTCTCCGTGTGGGCTTTGATGCTGTAATCATCAATGATGAGATTTGTGGAAAGGTTTCCGTCAGCATGGCGCATGGCAAGGCACACCTCATTCATAGTATGCGTTGCACCGTAGGCAGGATAGACCTCGGAGCGTGTCCAGTTATCGTCCTTCAGCTTCTGGAGGTTAGCCATGTCGGCATTGCCGATGGCAGGGCCATAGTAGAGGAACTGAGGCTCTGCGCCTTTGTCAAGGTCGAGGACAAAGGAGGTGTGAGGGGTGGAAAGGGAAACGTTTTCGGCAGAAAGAGGCATACAAAAGCCCCCCAGCCCCCCAAGGGGGAGTATTCTATATAGTATTTTAGCGCATAAGTTTCCCAATGTGGAATATTTAGATAGCATATTTACGAAAGGCATGTTAATTATTCGCAAGCTCATCAAGCTTCGCAAGTGTTAATTATTAATTGTTGAGTTCTCTCAATTATCTCCAGACACATCCTTGAATTGTGGTAAGGGCATTTCCAGAAGCCGGCATGGTCATCCTTGCGGTTGATGTTGCGCTCAGGGTCACGACTCCAGTACCACTCACCAAGCTCGTTGTCAATGAGATTATCCTTGATATATTGCCAGCAACGCAGAGCCTTCTGAAGAGCAACCTCATCACCGAAATGCTGATAGATGTTATAGAAACCAACGACGGTTTCTGCCTGTACCCACCAATGGCGGTCATCGTCAACATAGCCGGTATCAAGATTAGCCTCATGCGTCATAGAGCCGTCGGCATTGAGACCTTTTTCCGAAGCCTTGGCAACAAGCTGCACGATAGGCTCAACCTTCGCAAGCACTTCCTTGTCACCGAGCACAAGGGCTGCCTCGTGCATAAGCCATGAGCATTCTATGTCGTGACCGTAGGACTCCAGCCAACCAGCACCGCGAGTCCAGTCTTTCTCAAAGAACAAGTCAAGATGATGCGTTTCTGGGTTCAGGATTTTATCACAGAAGATATCAATGAGGTTGCGGAGAGAGGTCTCGACCTTGTTAAGTGAAGAGTGAATAGTGAATAGTGAATAATTTGAGTTAGTATTCTTCGCGCATTCAGCATTATGTGGAAACTTAAACTGTTCACTCTTCACTCTTACCTCTTCACTTAGCACTCGATACAGGTTAGCGTATGGCTCAATGATATGCAGGTGGGTGTTCTGCGACTTGGGATAGTTGGCATCAAGCTCAGAGAGGCGCATATCCGCTATCTCGCCCCACTCTCGGGTACATGCTTCGATATAGCCATTATAGACCTCATCAAGCGAATGGTCTTCAATACAAGTGTAAAGACTAATGCAAACATCCAGTACTCTTTCTATCTCTTCTTCACTCACGGAAGCATCAGGACGCTGACGAAGCGCACGAACATATTCGCTCATGCCATAGAGCATGAAGCCGAGGGCATAGAACTGCTTCTTCGTGTCAACTGGATTGCCCTTATAGTCGAGTTCCCAGTATGTGCCTCCATACACAGGGTCGATGAAATGCTCAAGGATATAGTCTTTGGCACGGGTAGCCGCAGCAAGGTATTCAGCCTTGCCGAGCACACGATAGGCAGCAGAGAAGCTCCACAGAATTCGGGCATTGAGGATTCCGCCCTTGCTTGCCTCCTTCACAAGCACACCCTCCCCAGTCATACGGCCATAGAAACCGCCATTCTCCTCATCCTGAAACCTGAGCCAGAAGGGGAGGATGTTGTTCTCAAGGCAAGAGAGGAGTTCAGACCTAAGGCCCCCCTCCAACTCCCCCGTGGGGGAGAGATTTTTAGATAGTATTTTCTCGCACATATAAGATGTATATAGGTAATTAGTAATTAGTAATTCGTAATTATTTCTCTGTTCCCATTATCGTGCCTCTTCCGTGAGTTCCGATATACACACGACCGAAGTCTTGCATATCACCAACTATATGAAGAAGCTTGCCAAATTGATGTTCGTCATCGTTGATTCTCATCCATGACAGGGCATTATCAATAGAACGGAAAATGCCATACTGACCATTGACCACTCCAATAAGATATAGAGTTGGATAGTTCTTACCTTCAGCAGCCTTGCCTATGCCAAAACCAGTGATAAGGCGGACATGGTTCTTTTGTACAATATTGATATTATTTCCTGAAGATGTGAGTACTGATGCAAGGTCAAGGAAATAAAGACCATCGTATGCAGCAAGCCATAGCTCACCGCTATGTCCCGGAATGCTATACACACGATCCTGCCCACCACGTATGTCACCACGGTTCTCGCCTGTACGTGCATCCATAGAATGAGCCATGAGATGAAGGTTCAACTTATATTCCTTGAAAGTGCTGGCTGCATCTGTACTGACATACAGCACTTGCTTCCTTACATCCACGGCATAGAAGAGTTTGTCGTTCTCCTTGTCGGCTATCACCTTTATGTTCTCTGGCAAGCCCTGACATTGAGTCCACGTAACGCCCTTGTCGGTAGTGAACGCTGGTTGCTTGCGCTCTGGAGTCCATACCCACGTAGTGCCATCAGCCGACATTGCCACATGACCATGCTCAGGCTCACCCTTCTCGCCCGGCTTGACATTGCCAGGCACATTGGTACAAGCCACCCACGACTTTCCTCCGTCCTCAGAATAAGAGACAGGAGCATCCTTGGTGAGATGATTGAAGATATTGCCACAACGCAGCATCAACTCAGGCTTATGCCATGCTCCGCATACGCCGTCGGTATTGCCGAATGAAGGATCGTGATTAGCACCAGTTTCAACAGGCTTGGTGAGGTCATAATATGTGAAGCCGCCATAATCGCCAACTCCAGTAAGGAGATGAGCGCCAGACGGAGGACAGTAGAGCTCAAGAGGCACGGTTTCCTCTATGCCTGTTGACATTATCTGCCACTTCACCTTCTCATTCTTCTTTTCAACGCTACTGAGGTTGAATGTCTCCCAACCTCCGAATCCGGTAGTGAAGATGGCATGCTCGGAGTTGAACGGATCAATCTCGATGTCAAACATCCAATGCAGAGGGGCAACCTTGGTGTATGGAGCAAGGGAGTTGTCATCCTCATAGCCATGCTTGTATATTGCTTTCCATGTCTTTCCTGCATCGGTAGAGCGGAATATCTCATCCGTATGGTTGCCGCCCTTCTCCCAAAGGCAATGGGTAGTTACGACAACGTGCCTTGCATTGCGTGGATCAACGCATACGGCAGCATAGCCGAAGCCAGCCTTACCGTTCTCACCAACTCGCAAAGGGGTTATATCCTGCCACTTGCCATTGAGGGTGTTGTATTTCCATACGGCACCATCGGTCATGTTAGAAGGGCCTGGAGTATCAGCGTAAGTGATATAGAGCTGACCATCAGAAGCCAATGACATGTGGGTTGGACGTAAGCCCAGAGGTTGCTTTGCCACAGGAGCCCATGTCTCTCCCCCATCCTTGCTCACGAAAACGCTCTCATATTCACGCTGCGAACAAGTGACATAGATTGTCTGGGTGACATTCTTGCCATTGTCAGCCTTGGCATCGCTCACAAAGAGCACACCATTGACGCCACAGCCATTGATACCCATCCAACCCCCTCTGTCTCTTGGATCAAATTTCTCCTTGACATCAGGAAAGGCAGTTACCTTCTCCCAGTTCACGCCCCTGTCGGTTGAACGCCAGAGACCGTCAAGACGGGTGCCGAAATAGATTACATTCTCATTCAGAGGGTCAACCATCATACGCTCGCCATTGCCACGACCGCCCTCGTTTCCTCCCATGAGGATAGGAACATCCGTGCGCAGGAAAGTCTTGCCATAGTCATCAGAACGAAGGATAGAGCCTTGAAGCGTGGTGTAAGTGCCACAAGCCATATATACACGCTCAGGGTGCTTAGGATCGAGGGCAATGGACTCAACGCCTTGCAGGTTGGAATCAGCCTCAGATACCCAATCCAATAACTGCACCCAGCGTTTCTGAGAGTTATCCCAACGATAGGCACCGCCCATATCTGTGCGACAATAACGAAGTCCCTCAACCGTAGGATGGCAGATGATACCATCTACAAAGCCACCACCTACAACAGGCACGCTCGCCCATGTGTAAGGGACAGAAACAGTTTTCGATTTCTGTGAAAATGTAGGGGTGACACCACCGAACATCATCAGTAGTGCCACTCCTAAAATATTTAAATTTCTAAGCATGTGCAAGATAATTTACATATTCACAGTTTCCACCTTGCTATCTCCCGGACGATACAGATAACCAACAGTAGTAGCACCATTAGCGGAGTATGTCTTCCACTCTATGTTCTTCCAGTCAATCTGGTCGGTGCGCTGAACAAGGGCGACATGAGGGATTGCAGAGCCGTTCTTCACAAGAACGACGATAGGCATCTGGTCGCCTGTCTTCTTCCATTGCGGAACATCAATCTTACGCCATCCCGGTTGATAGACCTTACCTGTCTGATAGTCAATCCAAGGCTCTTCGCCTGGGAGATACACGGTACGTGAAGTGCCAGCCTCAAGCATCGGAGCTACGAGCATCTGACTACCGAACAAATATTCATCTTCCACGAGCCATGCGCCCGGATCATTAGGATATTCAAGAAGAAGGGCGCGCTGCATTGGCAATCCCTGCTCGGTGCAGAGCTTTGCCTGTGCATAGATGTATGGCATGAGCTTATACTTCATCTCAGCAGACTGACGGAAGAAATCCATGAACTCCTGTCCCTTTGAATAGTCTGACTGTCCGTCGGTATAGAGCCAAGGCTCTGTCTCCACGCCATGAATACGTGAGTGGGAGGTGAAGAAACCGTATGGCAACCAACGGCGATAAAGTTCCTCAGGCGACTTAGTTACGAAACCTCCTATATCATTGCTCCAGAAAGAGAAGCCTGAGAGTCCGAAAGAAAGTCCGGCACGTACGGTTCCGAGAAGTCCGGTGTTTGTGGTGCAGGCATCACCTCCCCAATGAAGAGGATAGCGCTGAGAGCCAGCCCATGCAGAGCGAGCCCAGATAATGCCCTCGTTGTTAGCACCGTCGATAGCCTCGTATGCCGTCTTGTTATAGCGCACAGGATAGAGGTTATGCTCATAGAAGCCTGTACGGCCATTGCTGTAAATACCATTGTTGAGAGGAGCACCCTCACCAAAGTCAACCTTTATGACGGAAACACCCTGCTTTATCAAGCCCTGAAGCTTCTCTGTGTACCACTTACGGGTTTGAGGATTAGTGAAGTCGAGAACGGCATCCTCGAAAGGCAACTGTCCATTAGGACTCTTCACCGCCATTCCGTTTTCCACAAGTTCGTTGAAATAGCGGTTCTTCGGGGTGAAGTAAGGCAACTGCCACAAGCAGGTGTGGAAACCGTCGGCCTTGAGGTCTTTCAGCATCTTTACTGGATCCTTGAAGTTCTTCTTCGAGAACTCATAGTCACATTGCCAGTCCACTTCAAACCATCCTGTATCGAAATGGATAACATCAGAAGGAATCTTGTTATCACGCAACTTCTTCGCAACGCTACGACCTTCTGCCTCGGTGAAATAAGAGATGCGCGACATCCATGTGCCGAAAGACCAGAGCGGTGGAAGTGTTGGCTTACCCACAAGCTCGGTGTATTCATTCAGGATTTCCTTTGGAGAGCCGAGCATGATGAAGAGATCGGCATTCTCATCGCCCATGAAGAGCTGGGTAGAACCGATATATGAGCATCCGAAATCAACGGTGACAGGGGCTGCGGTGTGCATGAAGATGCCATAGCCACGGTTAGAGAAGAAGAACGGGATAGGCTTATACATATCAGGTGTCTCTGGTCCCTGAGTATCGGTAACGAAGAGATTGAGTTTCTGCCCTACGTGATTGAGTCCGCTTGGAGCCTCACCACATCCGTATATCCTTTCGCCCGGAGCAAGAGAGAATACAGGTTCGATGGCACGGCTATTGTCAACGCCACGCTTCATCCACATTAGCGGATGTGTCTTTACCTGAGTGGAATCATTATCCGACAAAGCACGGGTATGCGTCAGTTCCTTGCCATTCTTATCCTTCACAACTAGTCGCCAAGGATATTTCTGAATCTCAATGCTACCCTCGGAACTCTTATATACGATAGCCTTTGCAGTCTCCGTGACATCCCATTGCGCACGACCATCGGCAGGTTTCCTTACGAGCATTACTTCATCGTCATAGTTATCCTTCGGAATGATAGGAGATGTATAGAGACGAACACGCACGGTACGGCTGTTTACGGGCTCTACCGTGAACTGCAATTCAGGACTCTGGTCGTATGCAGGTCCGGGGAAGTCGAGGTTCTCAAGAGGGATGATCCATTGTCCGTTGGCATTGAAAGCCTGACGGGCATGGAGCTGCTGACGCGTCCACTTAATCTTACCCACGCCTGTAGCCTTATCGAAAGCCGCAAGACTATCCGCCGTGAAGTAAGTGTTCGACATATCAAAGAACTGCTGGCTCATATCCAGAGCCTGATTAAGCAGATACTGCTGGCCGTTGTTGGTGGTTAGCTGTGCCCTTGCACCCGCAGCAACAAACGCGAAAGCAAGGACTACAATAGATTTCTTCATTAGTTTATATTAATTAGTTTTATTGTCGAATTTTATTTCTTCAACGGGAACTTATACGCAAGGAATCCCATCAACGCAGCCATAATAGCAGGGAAGATTGAGAAGAGAGCCCATACCATTGTCTTTACCGATTCCTCGTTGGTGATGGTCACTATTGTCTCGCCTGTCATTTCGTCGGTTGAGGAAACAAGTCCTGCCATACCGAGAAGCATTGCGATGAGAGAACCGGAGATTGCGCCACCGAACTTCTGAGCCATTGTGCCGGAAGAGAAGATAAGACCTGTGGAAGATTCACCGAACTTCTCTGTAGCGAAGTCGGCAACATCGGCATACATAGACCAGAGCAATGGAGAATAGAGTCCTGCTCCTACTGATGTGAGGATTGAGATGGCTATCAGCACCCAGATATATGCCTTATCCATTGGGATGAAGAAATACAGAACTGATGTTGCAAAGCATATTACGGCAGCCCATACGAAAGCCATGCGCTTTGAGCCTATCCACTTTGTGAATGCCGGCGACAAGCCTCCGAATATCATACATGTAGCCTCGCCAATGCCCATGAAGACGGTGAAGTTGATGATAAGGCTACCCATCGTGATATCACCGCCAAGACAGTATGTGAACATATATCCTGCTACGGCATAGCGGAATCCGTTGAAGAAGTTTGTGCATACGGCAACAAGTGTGATATAGCACCAAGGCTTGTTCTTGAAGAGATCACCAAACTGACGGAAAGAGAAACTCTCGGCACGCTTTGGCTTTACACGCTCCTTTGTCAGCAATCCGCACGCCATCGTCATCAGACAGGCTATCAATCCGAATGCAGCTCCAAGAACGGCATACTGATGCTGCTCGCTGCCTCCTACCATCTTCTGAAGGTAAGGGAAGATGAACAGAGTGATGAAGCCCATCGCGTATGCACCAACCATACGGAATGAAGAGAACTGGTTACGCTCGTTGTCATCATCGGTCATCACACCAAGCAAAGAACCGTAAGGAACGTTCACGAGGGTGTACATTGCCATCATGAGGATATAGAATCCGTATGCCCACACGCGCTTTGCAGTGATGCCAAAGTCGGGTGTGAAGAGCAGAAGTGCGAATACAAGTCCGTAAGGGATAGCTCCGAATATGAGCCAAGGGCGGTATGTGCCCCATCGTGTCTGAGTGCGGTCGGCAAGCGATCCCATGATAGGGTCTGTTACGACATCGAACATACGTGCGATGAGCATCAACGCAGCCGTATCGGCAAACGTAAGTCCGAATACGTTAGTAAAGAACAATGGGAAGGCAATTGACATTATCTTCCATGTGATACCTCCGGCAGCCGCATCACCAAGAGCATAGCCGATTTTTTCCTTTAGTGTAGCCATATATGACAAAATTACAAATTACGAATTACTAATTACCTATTTACCTTTGCGGTTCTCCTCCCTTCCCCATTACGGGGGAAGGGTTGGGGTTAGGGGTCGCCGTTTATCTATTCTTCCTTATCAATTTAATTATCTTCTCCACAGAACTTGCAGTAGTCAATCCATCTTTTGGAGTGTTCTTGCAATAGTCGATGAGTTTGTCGATGGTGGATGTCGCAACGTGCATGCGAGTATCGGAAGAAGCATAGTAGATGAACACCTTGCCGTCCTCGTCGGCTATCCAGCCGTTGGCAAAGGTCACGTTCATCACATCGCCTATATATTCCTCTCCCTGTGGAACGAGGAAATATCCTCCTGGCTCAGCTATTACCTTTGTTGGATCTTCAAGACTCGTCATGTACAGATACAGCACATAGCGCAAGCCCGAAGCACAGGCACGAACACCATGAGCTAGATGCAGCCAGCCTTCCTTCGTTTTTATAGGATGAGGTCCTTCACCATTCTTCACCTCCGTGATGGTGTGATAGTGACGGGCGTTTATTATCTTCTCTTCCTTTATCTCCGCATTCTCAATGTCATCTACAAGTGCCCAGCCGATACCTCCACCAGAGCCTGTATCGATAAAACCATCCTGAGGACGGGTATAAAAAGCATATTTGCCATCAACAAACTCTGGATGAAGCACTACGTTACGCTGCTGTGACTTTGCCTTAAGGTCAGGCAGACGATACCATGTCTTCAGGTCCTTTGTACGGGCGATACCTGCCGTTGCGGTAGCCGCGCTAAGGTCTCCCGGCTGTGAATCATCATGACGCTCTGCACAGAACACGCCATATATCCATCCGTCCTCATGTGCCGTAAGACGCATATCATATACGTTTGTGGCTGGAATGACATCTTCTGGCATGGTGATAGGCTCATCCCAGAAACGGAAGTTGTCAATGCCATTCGGCGACTCCGCAACAGCAAAGAAGCTCTTACGGTCAGCGCCTTCCACACGAACCACGAGCAGATACTTGCCATTCCATTTCATAGCACCACTATTGAACGTAGCATTCATCATGATGCGCTGCATCAGGTATGGGTTATCCTTCTCGCAGAAATCATAACGCCATTCAAGCGGAGTATGCTCTGCCGTAACGATAGGATATTCATACCTGTCATATATTCCGTTACCCCATTCTTTTTTCTTATTAGGACGGGAAAGCAGCTCCTCATGGCGAGCACGCAGAGCTGCTACTTTTATTTCAAATTCTTTACTCATTATTATATATATAGCTTTTCAACCTTATACTCTATATACTAAATAGTAAACAGCCCCGCCCCCTGATGATGTTGGGGAAACATCGCAGAGATCTGCGATAAAATAAGTAAAGTCAAGAGATTGTAGGGGGCAGGGGCTATTGTACCATTTTATATCTTTATTCTATTAACTTTTCACTTTCCACTTTCCACTTTCTACTTATTACTTATCTACTTTAAACTCTTCACGTCTTTCACAAACAGGAAATTCTTTTCCTTTGCCCAAGCCTTGAAGTCGTCAGCAGTCTTTGCATCCTTCGAAGCCCCGAAGTGCTCTTTGGAATAGTTGCGCCAAGGAAGGAAGTAGCATATAGGATATTTCTCGATGACAGGCTTGAACACACGCTGCCACCATGTAGCATCCGGTGAGTTCTGATAACCGCACTCCGTCATGGCGATGAGCTTTCCGTGCTCTTTCGCAATCTTGGCAATCAGCATAAGGTCCGCGTCAAGCTGCTTTTTGAAGTCGGCCTCATTACCCCATTGATACGCATCCTCACCTATGAGATCAACACGATCATCACCGGGATATCTAACCATCCACTTTTCCTCTGTCCAGTTGCCCTGAAGATTCGGGGAATAAGACCATACAATATAGTCTTTTAGGGTGTTGGATGATGGGTGTTGGGTGTTAGCGGAAACCTCAACGGCATTGATATAATCCTGCGTGAGATTCCAGAAAGCGTGGAAGTCGGAATCCGAACAGTTTGCCTGTCCCCACCAGAACCAGTTTCCGTTATTCTCATGCCAAGGGCGGAAGATTATAGGCACCTGATTACCTTTTTTGTCTTTTAAGGTTACAAGAAAATCAGAAATCCGCTTAAGCCAAAGTTGATACTTGTCTGCCATCTTTCCACCAGGAAGGAGAGATTTCACCGTGTTTTGGGGATTGTCTATCTGCGAAACAAGGTCTTCACGTCCTATCTTCTTCAAGGCTGCAACAGCCTCGTTGTATGCCTTAATATCCTTCTCTATCCAAGCCGTAGTGCCGAGTAACGGATTACGAGGATGCCATGAAATTGTTACTATCCCACCACGTTCATACTGTCGGATAATCTCCTGACGAATACGAGTGAAAGGCACAGAGTCGAGATTCTTCTCATCACCCATCTCAAGACCTCCAAGGTCAAAGCCCATCACTCCGGGATAGTCACCTACAAGCTCGTATGTGTCAGAACGGTTGTTATCCCATTCCCATGTAATGCCATAGAAAGGATCATCCTGATGACCGTACATATAACCTTTCTGCTGTATCTTTGCCAAACGGTTTATGAGCTGCTGTCGAGGCAAAGGCTTTGCCGCACTTGCAGGAATATCCACAAGAACCAACAGAAACAACACGCCAACGGATAGCGTCAGTAGTCTTTTCATAATGCAAAAATACACAGTTTTAGTTATGTTATGATTTCGGTTGCAAAATTAACGTGATTCAATCACATAAACTTTGCTTTTTTTATCATTTCCTTGCACTCGCATATTTTCTTGATAAAAATCCATCTAACCACCATATAGCTCCACTATAGAAATGGGACTTGCACCGAGTTTGGTACGGATTTACATGGGATTTACACAGAATTCTCATACCACAATAGGGGATTCCCTAAAAGATTTAAGGGAAATATATTTTCGTCTCATATATTTTTTGTACCTTTGTACTGAATTTATACCAATCTACCTATCGTTTTGAGTGATAGATTGTGTTTTTGGAAAAAGATGATTATGAAAATCAATAAGATATAATGATAAGGCAATTTGTTCTTCTGATAATAACTTGCATGATGCTTTCATCGTGTGATATACTATTGGAGGCTCTTTTCGATAGTGATGATACATCAACGGATATAAATATAGAAGATCCTTTCAATAGGAATGGGAAAAAACAAAAGAAGGTGAAGAAAAAGCTCGATGAGGCTTATCCATCCTTTGGAAACAAATAAATGATAATGAAAATTAGGATAACAAAGAGATTTTGCTTGATTACGGCATTTACGCTCTGCGGAATGACTTCTGCATCAGCACAAGAGATGGTGGATAATATCGTAACTGATTCTAATGTGCTAGACTCAAAGATAGAATCTGTGTCAGAGGAAAAGCCAAAGCGCAAACTGACGAAGTGGGGAGCTTGTATTGAAGGTTCTATAATGGGTAATTCTGATATGCCTTCATTTGGATGGGGCTTGCAAGGTTGTTATCGGTTTAATACAAATTTCAATGTCGGTTTAGGTTTTCGAGTGTTATATTGGGATGGGTATTCCGAAAGCTGGCATGATAACGGATATCTTTACACATACGAAAAGGAGACCGATGACAATGGCGAATCAAGCTGGAGAAGACAGTATGATCTTACCTTGTCTGCCACTTATATTCTGCCAATAATAAAACGAGCAGGTATAGCTCTGGGCGGTACGGTATTGCTAAGTCCAATACCCTATGAGCAATTTGAGGTTAGTCGAACCCCAATAACCTTCTATGACGACTCTTATCATCATCATTTTTCAGAAGCAACAGAATCAAAGAACAAGTATGTGTATGATGCTTTTCAGCCAGGACTATTTGCCGAGGCGGGATTATATTACGACATCAACGAGAATGGCGAGAAGAGCCGATTCACACTCATGTATGGTATTGGCACGTTTGATATGTTCATGGGCTCTCGCCACAGCAAGGTCTTCGACCAGAAACTTGGTGATCATCTTCCAAGCAAGAAGCTATGTCATTCTCTCACCTTGCGCTTAACCGTATTCTAATGTGAGTTCACGAAAAAACTCCCCTGACGAGCTGAAGCCCCAGATTAAGTAAGGTTAGCTCCCTTCCTGCACCAATTCTGGGAACGGACTTACAACGGATTTGGAACGGTATTACAACGGACCTGAAACGAAGGTTAGAGTTTGAGGACATCCCGCCATCATCCTATCACCCAACATCTAACACCCATCACCTATCACCTGATTCCCGAGTAACTACGTGCGCTGCACCTCGCACGCTGTCAAAAGTGCGTGTCAGACCAAAGGCTTGCGCACGTCCTTCGGTTTGACGAGTGCAAAGTTACAACAAATTTTCTCGTTACTGCAAAGAATCATGAAAAATAATATGTTAGTTTTGAGAAAAGTTTGTTTTGGACTTGTAAAGTATTGATACACAGGCTTATATTTTCGGAAGGATATTAAAATAACCCCAATCTAACATATATCCGTTAGAAAACACACACACAGGGTATATGTGGGTGATCTATAACCATAATATAATATAATAATATATATTATTATATTATATTATGAAGTTAGAAAGGGGGAGGGGGTGTCCTTGTTTTTTCTAACGGATATATGTTAGATAGCCATTCTGAGCCTTCTGTTGGGGGTACATCTAACAACTCTTGTAATATGATTGTTTACGATTGGCTATAAATATGCCTTTTTTACTTGATTTTACTAACAAGTAATGCATGGACGAAACGGAATTTCCTAATTTTTTCAAAGTTTTCTGTATTCATTTTCTTGATGACGCTGTGGTTTCAACCCACACCGTCTCGTGCAAATTCGCATTTTTCTCGATTTTAAGTGTCAAAAGGGGTGTCCGATTTAGCCCCCCCCTTGCCAATTTGCATGTTCTTTTGTCTGTTTGGGGATGTATCTAACATATAACTGTTAGAAAAAACAGGGAGAGGGTGTCATAAGGTAATGAGAATTATGGACTGGGTGAACGAATCGTTCACCCCTTGTTTTGTGATTATAGAAACGGATTTGTCTAATTTTTTCTGATAGCTGGCAAATCTGTGTTTAGGTGTTCAATGGACGTCAGCGCAAATTTGCGCCCTCGTAATTTTCATCTTGGAGCTAAGGCTGATTGATGTTTTACGTCAGCTGAAATTTCAGCCCTCGTAATTTTCACCTTGGAGTTATGGCTGATTGAATATCATGAAATACGTGGGTCGAAATTTCGGCTGTCGTCATTCCCAATTTGGGAATCTGCTTTATTTGGTGAATCATGTAAAACCACCGCCCTGATTCAGGGTACTGGTTTTTATTGATGACTCCGTGAAATACGGACTCATATAATATGTATCTAACATATAACTGTTAGGAAAAACAGGGAGAGGGGGAGGGATATTATGAGAGAATTCTAGATTCTTTCATAGGTACCATTTATCTAAGATGACTTTTAATAGCGTCTGAGCATATTCTGCCGCTTCAGCTTCGTCTATTTCTGTTCTTTCGTCATATCCCCAATCATTTATAAACTCCATTCCTACAACAAATGAGGCTTCATCTTTTTCAAAACTTTTTGCCCATTTATTGAATTCTGGTAAATCCTCAGCTTCTAGCTTGTGTACTGTATCGGTTATGTAATCAACCAACCAGGTTTCTAATTCATTTTTGATATTAATTTTCTTCATAATTACTTAATTATCTTATTAAAATAACGATTAAAAATAAACTTCAAAGTATTCTCCCATTCTTCCTCAGTTTTATAGTCTAATTTTAGATTGATAAAAGAGGCTTTTAAATCTTTGAATTGCCAAATATGATAATCTAGACCTATTTCTGCATTTGTTAATCTGTCAATTTTTGCAGCTTGAGATAATATACATTTTGGTTTGTCAACCAAAAAGTCACCGACAGAAAATGCTATAAAAAGAGTGCTGTTTTCGTATGGTGTTATATAATATTCTGGCATAGGATTTTCTTTAGGTATATCCAATGGTCGACCTAAGAAAATAGTTGAGTCAACACCAAGTTTTACCAGAACGTTAGGGACAACCTCAACAAATTGTGAGACTGCCATTTTGTTTCTAATCTCTTGCAAAGCATTCTCGTCTTCTAGTCCTGACAATATTGGATTTTCTGCAATATCCATAAAGAAATTATGGTCTAAAACTTTTGATATACGTCCAAGAAGTGCTGTGTCGAGATAGGTTTTATCGTATATTTTGTATACGTTAGCTCTCTTATAACAAATTTTTTCGGCAAATTCTTTTACCGAGAGTCCCTTACGTTCAACTTCTTCTTTTATCAGTTGACCTATTTTTTTATTGTTAATTTTTTTCATGCTGCAAAGATAGTTTAATTTATTTTTATGCAAAAATATTTTTGTCTCCAATATGGATACAAACTGTTTTTTTCGGGATTTTTCTGCATTTTCAATGCTTTGTTTTCTTGCGAAAAATAAGAATAATACAAAAGCTCATTTGTGAGCCAATAAAAGGTAAAAATTGCCCTTTTTTAGAGCCGATTCTTGTATTTCGTGTATGGAAATCTGTAAAATTCTAATTTTTGATGTAATTTTCTTCCCAATTTACTTTCTAAATTCCGTCGTGAATAGTATTTTCGCTATAGGCATAAAGTAAAAAAGCGCTTCCTCTCGGGAGCGCCTTTTCTTGTTAGTATGTAGTTGCTTATTTAGCTTTAGGGTTTGCTGATTTCTTTGCCGCTTTCTTAGGCGTTGGCTTCGCTGCCTTTGCCTCCTCTGCCTTTGGAGCAGCCTTTGCCTCCTCTGCCTTTGGAGCAGCCTTTGCAGGTGCTTTAGGAGCTGTAGCCTTCTTTGGTGCAGCCTTCTTTGCAGGTGCTTTCTTCTCCGACTCACGTGAAGCGTTGTCAGGATCAAGCTTTGAGAGCTTTGCCTGAAGGCGCTGTATCTCCTTGTCCTTCATCTCAATCTCCTTACCCTGATTGGTGATGGTGGTGAGCATCTGCTCAAGCTCGTCGTTGTCGATACCGCCGTAAAGGGCACGCACACGACTGATGAAGTCGCCGAGGATGTTCATATAGTTGGTGAAGGCGTCGAAAGGTCCGTCATAGATACCACGGTCAATGTTGCAGTTGCTTGGCTTCGTGGTCATGAAACGGAAGTTGTTTGATGCCTGCAGATAATCCCAGTCCTGAAGTAGGGCAGGGTCATTGGCGATGTGCAGACGGTCAGCAACAGAGTAGAGTTTGTTGAAAGCCTCACGCTGCATCTGGTTTCCGAGCCATGTGGAGGTGTCGCGCTCCTCGTCAACCCATGAGAGGGAATCAGGAACGTCAAGGTCGCCTACGCTCTCGAACTTGTCGCATACCTCGCTTGGGGTGGCGAATTCGAGTCCTGCCTGCTTAGCGCATGTAGGGAGTGCCTTGAGGAACTCAAGGATATTGCTTGAGAGAGGCTGGGCAATGCCGAGGGCTGTAAGTTCCATGAAGATGTTGACAACTTGCTCAGACTCAGGGCACTTTGCTATCTCTGCGATGTATGTGTCGGCAAAGAGAGGGTAGCGCTCCCATGATGAGTTGTTGAAACGGAGCGAGATATCGTCGGATGCGTTAACGTCGCGAAGCAAGAGCTTGAGGTTGGGAGCAAGGTTACAATTATATACATAATGCGGTGACTTCCAGCCAAGCACATGCTTTGCGCCCTCAGTAAGCATACCCTTATAACCGAGGGAAGCAACCTGTTCGCCGATGTCGTTTGTGTAGATGAGTGAAGAGTTGCGCATCACGGTTGGACGCTTGCCGAAGTACTCCTCAATCTTCTTTGACATCTTCTCAATGTCGCGCTTGAAACTCTCCTCGTTGATGAGGCCTGCAAGACCGTGAGAGTAAGGCTCGGTAAGAAACTCCACCTGACCGGTCTCGTTGAGTTCTTGAAGCTTTGTGAGCACCTGTGGGGCATGAAGCTCAAGTTGCTCCATACCCACTCCTGAGAGGGAGAAGGCAACCTTGAAGTAGCCAGGGTGCTCCTTTATCATTTCCTGCATGGCTGTGAGAGCCGGCATATAAGAGTGCTCTGCAATATATGTGATGCTACGCTCGTTGGCATAGTCGTCATAGTAATAGTGATCAGTACCGATGTCGAAGAAACGGTAACGCTTGAGATGTGTTATCTGGTGTATCTCAAAGTATAGGCATATTGTTTTCATTGTGGTGAATGTTAAGCCTAACCAAGCCTTCCCAAAGGGAAGGATGTTTTATAGTATTTATCCTTAATTGGTTTGGCTGGTTATTATTATTTTTGATTAGAAAAATGTATCTACTCCCCCTTGAGGGGGGAAGGGGGGAGGAACCCTCCCTTTGGGAGGGACTGGGTGGGCTATTTTATGAAGTTTGCGAGATATTCCTCGTTATTGAACCAGCCCTTGTCGAGCAACTGGTCATAGCATTGGCGAATGCGAAGTCCAACCTTCTCCCATGTGATGCCTGCAACCTCCTTGATGCCTTCTTCGGCGATGTAGTCGTGGAGGCTCTCGTTCATACAGAGGGAGTAGATGGCATCCGCCATTGCGTGGATATCCCAGTAATCTACCTTGATGACATTGGTAAGGATCTCACCGCAGCCCGACTGCTTGGAAATGATACTTGGGCAACCACATTGCATGGCTTCAAGCGGAGCGATTCCGAATGGCTCTGAAACCGATGGCATAACGAAGACATCAGAATTCTTATAGCACTCATATACCTGCTTACCTCTCTGGAAACCAGGGAAATGGCATTTGTCGGCAATGCCGTATGCAGCAGCAAGTTCAATCATCGCATTCATCATATCACCTGAACCTGCAAAGCAGAAACGTATCTTGTCAGTACGCTGAAGCACGAGCTTTGCAGCCTCGATGAAGTACTCCGGACCTTTCTGCATGGTGATACGTCCAAGGTAAGTAACAACCTTCTCGTTAGGCTTCTTGTGAGGCACGATGTCGAGATACTCTTGTGACAGAGGATAAACGGCATTGTGCATGGCAACGCACTTGCGTGGGTCCTGATGATATTGGTTGATGACTGTCTGACGTGTCAGTTCTGATACGCACATGATGCAGTCGGCATTATCCATTCCGTTCTTCTCGATGGAATATACCGTTGGGTTCACATTACCGCGTGAACGGTCGAAATCCGTTGCATGTACGTGGATGCAGAGTGGTTTTCCGCTAACAATCTTGGCATGTACTCCGGCAGGGTAGGTGAGCCAGTCGTGAGCATGGATGATATCAAACTGCTCTGAACGAGCCAGAACACCTGCGATGATAGAGAAGTTGTTTATCTCGTCGTGCAGGTTGCCAGGATAGCCGCCGGCAAAGCCCATACAGCCAAGGTCGTCCAATCCCTGCATATAGCTGAAATCTGCATAGATATGGTCGCGAAAACGATAGTAGTCTTCTGCTGTATGTCCAACGATACGGTCCTTGATATTATCATACTGAACATCGCGCCAAACGATAGGCACCTGACTCATATTCACGATCTTGAGGAATTTCTCCTCTTCGCCCGTAGGCTTTGGCATACAGAAGGTGGTTTCAATGTCGCCCTGAAGACTGAGACCCTTGGTTATACCATAGGAGGCAACAGCAAGTCCACCGTATATCTTTGGAGGGAATTCCCATCCGAACATTAATACTTTCATTCTTGTTTGTCCTCCTTAATTAGTTAAACTGGTCTATTAATCTCCATGTGCGAAGAATCTCGGCAACGTTCATTGCGAATGATGATGCTCCACGTCCGTTGAACGGTGGGTTGCCGTCGAACAACTCTGATATAGAGCCTAATACGTGATACTGCATCTCGTCCTCATAGCCAATCATCTGTCGCTGTACGAAACTGAGGCGTGAACGCTTGTAGAGCTTCAGGTATGCCTCCATATAGAAACCGCCGAGCCAAGGCCATGCCGTACCTGAGTGGTAGGCGTAGTCGCGCTTTGTCTGCGGACCTACGTACATAGGGTTATAGCCGCCTGACTTTGGAGACAATGTGCGGAGTCCTTTTGGTGTGAGGAGCTCTCGTGTGCAGAAGTCGAGAACTGATTTCTTCTGTTCCGGCTCAAGTGGAGAATAGTCGAATGCCACTGGGAATATCATATTCGGACGAACGCTCAAGTCCTCTATTCCTTCCTCTACATAGTCGTAGAGATAGCCGCTGTCCGTAATGAACATCTTCTGGAATGCCTCCTTTGCAATATCGGCACGAGCTTCAAGTTCGGCTGCAATCTTCTTGTCCTTGTTTGATTCTGCCATTTCTGCGCAGAACTTCAGGGCATTATACCAGAGAGCGTTGATTTCGACAACGTAACCGGTACGTGGAACTACTGGTCGTCCGTTGGCTATGCTGTTCATCCAAGTCATCGGTTGTTCGCGTCCCTCGATGTGGAGGAGTCCGTTCTCCCTGAGTTCAAGGTTAGGATGCTTGTTGCTCTCTATGAACTTGAGAATGTCGATAAGCAGCTTTCCGTATTTCTTGAATGCTTTGGCGTTGCCAACCTCATGTGCATACTGCTGAATTGCCCATATTGCCCAGAGAAGCACGTCTGGCTGCTCAATCTCGTGGATAAGGCTTGAGAGTGGCTTGCCTGCCATGAAGTCTCGTATGCTCTTTGCTGCCGTGTCCATTACAAGCTCGAAATAGTCATCCTCCTGAATGGCGAGGGTAAGACCTGGAAGGGCAATGAACGTATCGCGTGCACGAACCTTGAACCAAGGATAGCCGGCAAGCAGATAGCGCTCTGTGTCGCTTACACGTACATGGAACTGATGAGCGGCATTAACGAGAGCGTGATAGAAGCTGTCGATAGGCAGGCGAAGCCCTACTTCCTCATTGAAGAGTTTCTTCAGCGATTCAGGCTTTATCTCGTCGATACCGGCAGAGATTACAATCTCGTCACCTTTCTTTGCTTGAATCTCGAAATATCCCGGAACATAGAGGTCTTCCACTCCGTGATATCCTCTTTCCTGTTCTTTCTCATATACGAGGCTCTTGTTCCAATGTGGGTCAAAGACAAACTTATTCTTCTTTGAAATCTGGATGTAGAGGTTTGGATAGTTAGGATAGAGCTGAGTCTTGATACCTCCGTCAATCTCCGTATAATCCCTGTTGATGTTAGGGTTCTCAACCATACAGTTCTTCACGCTACGGAAAGCCAGGAAAGGCCTCAGTTGCAGAGTCGTGGCGCTGTGGCAGTCGAGTAGGGTATAACGGATAAGTACACGGGTGGAATACACTTGGAATATGATTTCCTTCTTGAGAATAACGCCACCTACGCGATAGATAGTGGTAGGGACATTCTCAAGAGAAAATTCGCGAATGTATTTGTGGCCGTTAGGGCTGAACACTCCGCTTTCGTATTTATGCACTCCGAGATTGAACTGGGCACCATGCTGTATCACCGAACAGTCGAGTGAAGAAAGCAATACGTGGTTCTCTCCGTCAATCTCAGGTACGGGTACGACAAGCAACCCGTGATATTTGCGGGTGTTGCAGTCAACAACGGTACTGCATGAGTAAGCCCCCGAGCGATTCGTACACAACAGTTCGCGTCGCAGGGACTCCTGCAAGTTAGTCATCTGAGCTTTTTCAAATTTGAGATAACTCATAGTTGCTATATTAAGGTTTAAATATTTGTTTAACTTCAGGTTGTGATTTAGGGGGAATTTCCATTTCTGATAGTGTCATAGGCACACATGATTTGGAAATTTTCTACAAAAGTAAACAAAAAAATCTGCTTTTCAAAATAAATGACAGATTATTTTCCAAAAACCAACAAAATTCCACTATGTTTGAAACATGTTTGTAACTTTTTCATGTTCCTAATGCCCGAAGAATATAATGTGCTTGTGTCTTCTCTTGATTATAATTGATAGGGGAAAGGGTATGCCTTTCATTACATCCTTTCCCGAATTTGTCATTTCTTTTTTCTTCCGTTCATCCTTCGCTATACCTTCGCTCTTCCTTCGCTCATCCTATAGTCGCAGGAACGGATTTACAGCGGATTTACAACGGAACTACAACGGACTTGCTTATGAGCGGGAAAATGCTCTCGCTATTTTTCAATAATGAAGTTTATCGCTTCCTGCTCTACGATTACCTTCATAGGGTCGGTAGATGTGTCGATATCAGAGAATGAATGGCCGTCGATGCTTATGGGGGTGTTCTTCGGAACTTTTATCGTGATATCGTGGCATCTGTATGGAAGAATCATCTTGTGGTTCAGAATCTTTCCACGTAAGAAGAGAGTAATGGCTGAGAATATCTGTGTAAAGGCAGAGTTTCGCATTACGGTTACATCTATCATTCCATTATACGGAACGGCATTAGGAGTCTGTCCGAAGCCCAATGCGCTACCTATGCACATGGTCATAACCCTGTGCTGCTCGGTTTCATAATTGATAGTATATTCCATCTTCCAGAACATGCGTTGGAAGAGCAAGAGGACAAGCGAAATGACGTATGAAACCTTCCTTGACCAGAATATCTTTCTTGTCTCTGTCCTAAGACGTTGAATACCGGCTACAAGTCCGATGTTGATACAGTTGAGGAAGTATCGGTTTCGTTTTTCGCCGTCTTTGTCGGTATAGATGAGGCAACCGGCATCAACCTTCTTTATGCGTCTCGTAGCAATCGATTCCACCGCAAGCTTTATGTCGTTCTCGGTAAGTCCCCAGAAGGCTGCAAAATCGTTCATAAGACCATTCGGAATAACAGACAATACCACGCGCTCACGAACTTCTTTCTCTTCTCTCATCAGACAGTTCACGGCATCGCACAATGCAGCATCTCCACCACAGATGATGATGTCATCATATCCGTTGTGGATAAGCATTGAGACGAGTCTTTCCACGCTTTGGGCATTCTCGCTCTGCACGAGATCGTATTTAATCCCATGACTTTCGAGACATTCTGCAATCTTCTTCCACCGTTTCTCAGGTGACTTGAATCCCTCGCGTTTCGGACAATATATTAATCCTGTTTTCATAAAATAAAAGTAGCCCATCCAAGCCTTCCCAAAAATAGAGCCCACCCAGGCCCTCCCGAAGGGAGGGATGCGATATAGTATTATCGTTTATGTGAGTTCAGTAGGAAGTGTTTCTATTAAATGTTTATCTTACTATCTACTCCCCCTTGAGGGGGGAGGGGGGAGGAACCCTCCCTTTGGGAGGGACTGGGTGGGCTGATAGTTTCTCTAATTGCTTTTACCTTCTCCTCCATCGGAAGCATAGCGTCAATCCAGTTTATCTTGCATCCACGCCTCTCCATACCACGGAACCATGTCATCTGTCGCTTGGCAAACTGGTGTATGGCGATTTCCAGTTCTTTGAGCATGTTGTCGTATGAACGCTTACCGATGACGTATTCCGTAACGTACTTATATTCAAGTCCGTAGTAAATCAAATCCTCGGCACTTACTCCAGAGGCAAGGATGCGTTTTATCTCGTCAACCATTCCCTCATCTACACGATTCTTCAGTCGGGTAGAGATTTTCCTTCTACGCTCATCACGTGGAATGTCAACGCCTATGATGGTTGTCTCGATAGGAGGGAAGTAACGATCTTCTGTCTTGTGCTCAAGATTATACGCCTCAATCTCAATTGCACGTATGGCACGTTGTGGAGAATCCACATCCGTCTTGTTGTGCATATCAGAGTTGTTCTTCTCCTTCAAGTCCATGAGAATCTCTGTGAGTTCTGCCATCGACTTGTGACTTAGTTCTTCACGCAGTTCCTCGTTCTTCGGAACAGGCGACAGATGATATTCTCGGATAACGGATTCTACATACAATCCAGAACCGCCACATAGGATTGGCAATGCACCTCGTGAGGTTATATCCTCGTATGCCTTGAGGAAATCCTGCTGAAACTCAAAGATGTTGTATTTCTCGCCCGGATCACAGATGTCTATAAGGTGGTAGGGGATTTTCTGGGTGGTAGGTGTTGGGTGTTGGGTGTTGGCTGGAAGTGTGACTTCGTAGTCGCACAGATCCTTACCCGTACCTATATCCATACCACGATACACCTGACGTGAATCTCCAGAGATGATTTCAGCCGGCTGTCCTTCTGCTATGAAGGAAGCTGCAAGGTGGGCAGCGAGAGCTGTCTTTCCCGATGCCGTAGGACCTATTATGGTTATCATCTTCTGTTTCATTGAGTGCAAAGGTAATAAAAAATAATGAAAGAAAAAAAAAAGTGAGGGCAAAAGTGTGTAATAACGGAATTCAATGAAAATTTTTTTAGCTGTCGCATAACATTAATTGGGACATTAATAAAACATTAATTATGACATTAATAGCCTTACGGCTTGAATATACATTAAAATTTTTGTCCTAATTAATGTTTTAATTATTCGCAAAGCTCATCAAGCTAAAGCAAGTCACGTCTTAATTAATGTTTTAAAGCAATTCGTAAGCAATTTTTTCGCAAGGCTAAACAAACTATGCGGACGAGTCCTGAAGGGACACCACCTAATAGGGCAGTCCGCAAGGGCTGTTATATTTGCCGATATATGGGGGATGAGGTCTGTAGGACCGACACCTATTGTATTTACCTATGTTTTTAGGTGTCGCACTTACAGCGCTCCTTTAATCACGCATCTACCGAATAACAGCCCTTACGGACTGCCCTCATTAAGTGTCGGGCTTTCAGCCCTCGCAGTCTTGAATTATTCGCTGAAGCTCATCAAGCTGAAGCAAGTCGTTGAACTCACGTTATATTAGCTGTTTAACGAATAGTAATAGACAAAAAAAGAGAGCATACCCGAAGATATGCTCTCGTATATTGGTTGGATTTCTCCAATCAAGTCTATTTGAAATCGGTTTAGATCTCAGAGAAGTACTTGATTGTACGAACCATCTGAGAAGTATAAGAGTTCTCATTGTCGTACCAAGAAACAACCTGAACCTGGTATGTATCGTCGTCGATCTTGCTAACCATTGTCTGAGTAGCGTCGAAGAGTGAACCGTACTTCATACCGATGATATCAGAAGAAACGATCTGATCCTCTGTGTAACCGAAAGACTCAGTACCAGCAGCCTTCATTGCAGCGTTGATACCCTCTACAGTTACGTCCTTACCCTTAACAACAGCAACGAGGATAGTTGTAGAACCTGTTGGAGTTGGAACGCGCTGAGCAGAACCGATGAGCTTACCGTTGAGCTCTGGGATAACGAGACCGATAGCCTTAGCAGCACCAGTTGAGTTAGGAACGATGTTGCAAGCACCTGCACGTGAACGACGGAGGTCACCCTTACGCTGAGGACCGTCAAGAATCATCTGGTCACCTGTGTAAGCGTGGATTGTAGACATGATACCTGACTGGATAGCAGCGTACTTGTTAAGTGCGTCAGCCATTGGAGCGAGACAGTTAGTTGTGCAAGAAGCAGCAGAGATGATCTTGTCGTTAGCTGTCAGAGTCTTGTGGTTTGTGTTGAATACGATTGTTGGGAGATCGTTACCAGCAGGAGCTGAGATAACAACCTTCTTTGCACCAGCTGTGAGGTGAGCAGAAGCCTTCTCCTTAGATGTATAGAAACCTGTGCACTCGAGAACTACGTCTACGTCGTTTGCCTTCCATGGGCAGTTAGCAGCATCCTTCTCAGCAGAGATCTTGATCTCCTTACCATCAACGATGATAGAATCCTCTGTTGCCTCTACAGTGTGCTTACCCTCACCGAACTTGCCAGCGAAACCACCCTGAGCTGTATCATACTTGAGAAGGTGAGCGAGCATCTTTGGAGATGTCAAATCGTTGATTGCAACAACCTCGTAACCCTCAGCTTCGAACATCTGACGGAATGCGAGACGACCAATACGGCCAAAACCGTTAATAGCTACTTTTGTCATTTTTGTTTAACTTTTTATTATTAAATAAAGGTGAATATAATCTTTTTGAATATATTTTCTTTGTAAAGCACTGCAAAAGTACAAAAAAAATTGGAAAACGCGGAAAAAATGCGAAATATTTTTGAGAATATACGAATTATTTCTAAAAGTTTTGTATTTTTGCAGCAGAATTGCTATTTACACATTTCAATTTTTTTTAATATTATGGGAAAATTCATTGAAGAATTCAAGGCATTCGCCGTTAAGGGCAATGCAGTTGACATGGCTGTCGGTGTAATCATCGGCGGTGCATTTGGTAAGATCGTTAGTTCAATCGTTGATGACATCATCATGCCTCCAATTGGATATCTCATCGGCGGTGTAAACTTCTCAGATCTAAAGGTCGTGCTTCCTGCCATCATTGAGGGACAGGAGTCTGCTACAATCAACTATGGTAACTTCATTCAGACTCTCATCGACTTCTTGATCATCGCATTCTGTGTGTTCATGCTTGTCAAGGGTATCAACAAACTCAAGAAGAAGGAAGAGGAGAAGCCTGCTGCTCCTGCACCTGCTCCAGAACCATCAGCAGAGGAGAAGCTCCTTACTGAAATCAGAGACCTGCTGAAGAATAAGTAAGACCCTCCAAAGCCCTCCCCAATGGGGTAGTCCGATGTTGATAACATCGGAGTATGTGACTTGGGTTATATAGTAATGCCGCTCATAGGTTTTCCGTTATGGATTCCTATGAGCGGCAATCTTTATATAATAAAAGGTGTAGCCTGTTTTTATAAAGAAAGGACTATAAAACATCCTTCCCAAATGTTTAGGCATTATGCTTTTAGAACGGATGAAATGTTCTGTTCCCTATGCGTAATCCTAACCTCCACCCCGAACTTCTTGTGGATATGCTCTGCAAGATGCTGGGCGCTATACACGGAGCGGTGCTGACCGCCTGTGCATCCGAATGAGAACATAAGACTGGTGAAGCCTCGCTGGATATATCGTGCCACGTGGGCATCGGCAAGCTTGTAAACGGAATCGAGGAAGGTGAGGATTTCTCCGTCGTCTTCAAGGAAACGGATTACTGGCTCATCCAAGCCTGTGAGCTTCTTGTAAGGCTCGTAACGTCCCGGGTTGTGAGTGCTTCGGCAATCGAACACATATCCGCCGCCGTTACCGCTATCATCCTCTGGAATGCCCTTGTGGAAAGAGAAACTGAACACCTTTACTACCAAAGGACCCTTGCCGTCGTATTTAGAGAACGTGGCAGGACCATCCTGCGGATTTGCCTCATACACGTTCTTGTCGGTGGTCTTGTAGCCGTCGGCACGAACGGAAACCTCTTCCTTTGCAGGGGCGAACTGTGGCAGTTCTGTCAGCTTTGTCAGAATCTCAAGCAGGTAAGGGTAGGGGAATGCCTCCGGATGCTTTAGCAGCGAACGGAGGTTATCCATTGCCGGAGGAATGCTGTCGATGAAATGCTGCTTCCTCTCGAAATATCCTCTGAAACCGTAAGCTCCAAGCACCTGAAGCGTGCGGAAGAGTACGAACAGGCTCAGACGGTTGACGAAGTGTCGCTCATTAGGAACCTCGGTATAGTTCTTTAGAGAGTTGTAATACTCATAGATCAACTGACGGCGTAGCTTGTCAGGATATTTTGCCGAAGCCTGCCAAAGGAACGATGCAAGGTCGTAGTAGAAAGGACCGCGACGGCCTCCCTGGAAGTCGATGAAATAAGGATTCCCCTCTTCATCGAGCATGATGTTACGAGCCTGGAAGTCGCGATAGAGGAAACAGCAGGAAGAAGACTCTGGTATGTTGCCGTCCTCATTGTCATAGACAAGATCGTTGGCAAAGCGACGGAACACAGCCTCAAGTTTCAGCTCATGGAAGTCAAGTCCTGTGGCTTTCAGAAAGCAATACTTGAAGTAGTTGAGGTCGAAGAGAACGCTGTCAACGTCCATCTCCGCCTGTGGGTAGCATTGTGAGAAATCCAGTCCTCTGGCACCGCGGATCTGCATGTTAGGCAACTCGCGGATAGCCTTCATAAGCAGTTCCTTCTCCTGAAGGTTATATCGGCCGCCAGCCTCACGACCGCCCTTGATGGCATCATAGAGGGATGTATTGCCCAAATCCGACTGTAGATAGCGCATCTCGTCGTCGCTAACTGCGTGGATATGAGGAACAGGCAACTGTCTCTTCTCGAAATGACGCGCGAGATAGATAAAAGCGTGGTTCTCTTCCCTTGAGGTGCCTATAACGCCAATCACGGACACCCCCTGGGCATCCGTGAAACGGTAGTATATCCTATTGCTTCCAGCACCTGGAAGCTGTTCGATATGGGCAGGCTCAGCACCTGCCCATGTCTTGTATAGTTCTTTTAGAAGATGCATATAGTCTTACATCATGCCGCCCATACCTGGAGCACCGCCCATTGGCATTGCTGGTTCTGGAGCTGGCTTGTCAACGATAAGGCACTCTGTTGTGAGGAAGAGACCTGCGATAGAAGCTGCATTCTCGAGAGCTACGCGAGAAACCTTTGCAGGGTCGATGATACCTGCTGCGCGGAGATCCTCGAACTCATCCTTACGGGCATTGTAACCGAAGTCACCCTTGCCCTCACGTACCTTCTGAACAACAACGGCACCCTCGCCACCAGCGTTGAATACAATCTGACGGAGAGGCTCCTCGATTGCACGCTTAACGATGTTGATACCTGTCTGCTCGTCGGCATTGTCGCCCTTCAGACCCTCAAGAGCCTCAAGTGCACGGATGTATGTTGTACCGCCACCGGCAACAACACCTTCCTCGATAGCTGCACGTGTAGCGCAGAGAGCATCGTCAACACGATCCTTCTTCTCCTTCATCTCTACCTCAGAGTTTGCACCTACGTAGAGAACAGCTACGCCACCAGCCAACTTAGCCAGACGCTCCTGAAGCTTCTCCTTGTCGTATGAAGATGTTGTGTTCTCAATCTCCTTCTTGATAGCGAGTACACGGTCAGCGATGAGATCCTTGCTGCCAGCACCACCAGCGATGATAGTGTTGTCCTTAGAAACTGTTACCTTGTCGGCAGAACCGCACATCTCAAGTGTAGCCTGCTCAAGCTTCAAGCCCTTCTCCTCAGAGATAACAACGCCACCTGTAAGGATTGCGATATCCTCAAGCATTGCCTTACGACGGTCGCCGAAGCCTGGAGCCTTAACAGCACAGATCTTCAGACCACCACGCAGACGGTTAACTACGAGTGTTGTGAGAGCCTCAGAATCTACGTCCTCAGCAATGATCATGATTGGACGACCGCTCTCTGCTGCTGGCTGCAGGATAGGGAGAATCTCCTTGAGGTTGCTGATCTTCTTGTCGTAGATAAGGATGTATGGGTTCTCCATTACGCACTCAAGCTTCTCAGTATCAGTTACGAAGTAAGCTGAAAGATAGCCACGGTCGAACTGCATACCCTCTACAACACCGATGTGAGTGTCGCGGCTCTTTGACTCCTCGATTGTGATAACGCCATCCTTGCTCACCTTACGGAAAGCATCTGCAAGGAGCTTACCGATCTCAGGGTCGTTGTTAGCAGAAACAGTTGCAACCTGCTCAATCTTGTCGTAGTTGTCGTTTACCTGCTCAGAATGAGCCTTGATATAGTCAACAACAGCAGCAACAGCCTTGTCGATACCGCGCTTCAGATCCATTGGATTAGCACCTGCGGTTACGTTCTTCAAGCCCTCTGTTACGATAGCCTGTGTGAGGATAGTTGCGGTTGTTGTACCGTCACCTGCATCATCACCAGTCTTGCTTGCTACGCTCTTAACGAGCTGAGCACCAGTGTTCTCGAACTTGTCCTCAAGTTCGATTTCCTTTGCAACGGTAACACCATCCTTAGTGATCTGTGGAGCACCGAACTTCTTCTCGATAACTACGTTACGGCCCTTAGGACCAAGTGTAACCTTTACTGCATCTGCAAGCTGATCAACACCTCTCTTGAGGAGGTCGCGTGCATCAATATTGAATTTGATATCTTTTGCCATGATTGAAGCCTAACCAAGCCTTCCCAAAGGGAAGGATGTTTTATTGTAATTATCCTTCACAAGGGAACTCCTTGGTTTTATTTTTAATTGTTTGTATTTAATATGTTTCTATTGTAATATGTGAAAAGCTTTTTTGCCTACCAATTTCCCTTACGGGGATGGGATGTTATCTTAAAATGTATCAAACATCCTTCCCTTTGGGAAGGCTTGGTTAGGCTAAGATCGCAATCACGTCGCTCTGACGCATTACGATAAACTTCTCGCCCTTATACTCGATCTCCTGACCGGCATACTTGCCGTAGAGTACGTTGTCACCAACCTTGAGTACCATTTCCTCGTCCTTAGTGCCGTTGCCTACAGCAGCTACGGTACCCTGAAGAGGCTTCTCCTTTGCTGTGTCTGGAATGATGATACCACCGATCTTCTCTTCTGCCGGTGCTGGAGTAATCAGCACGCGGTCTGCTAATGGTTTAATGTTCATTGTCTTAATGATTTTATGTTGTTATTATTATTGTTTTAGCGTAGAGGTCTATGGAATATAGACTCGCGTTGTTATGATGCTCTTAGCGAAAAACGTGCCAAATGTCATAAATGCAAAAAATGTCAATATTTAACGACAAAAATGTCAGTCGGGAACTCACGACTGACATTTTGGCATTTGTCTTTCTCTTTTTCTTCAGTATGGTAATATTGTAGTTCCGTTGAAAATCCAACGTGAATTCGATGAAATTACTTTTGCTGTCGCATAACATTAATTAGGACATTAATGAAACATTAATTGTGACATTAATGAGCCTTACGGCTTAAATTCTCATAAATTTTTGTCCTAATTAATGTT